>Ga0209643_1000701_pt1 | contig 46845 bp, 43 predicted proteins | sample AutmiccBRH37_all_FD_187383 | JGI IMG/M metagenome (GOLD analysis project Ga0209643, IMG submission 187383) | Deep subsurface microbial communities from Mt. Terri, Switzerland - Autotrophic microbial communities BRH/37_all (SPAdes) (version 2) | ecosystem: Environmental > Aquatic > Deep...
GGCGGCCGCCACCATCTCCGTATTTGATCGGGGTCTGCTCTTTTCCGATGCCGTCTATGAAGTGGTTTCCGTCATTGATGGCCGTTTGATCGACATGGAGCGGCACGTCACCCGTCTGGAACGGTCGCTCGGCGAGCTTTCGATCAATGCCTTTGCCGACTGGTCCGCGGTCGCGCGGAAACTGGTGGCGGAAAATGGCTTGCAGGAAGGCCTGGTCTATTTGCAGGTGTCGCGCGGCGTGATGGACGAGCGGGACTATCGCTGGCCTGCTCCCGACACGCCCCCGACCATATTCGCCTTTGCCCAGCAGCGGGTGCTGATCGAAAACCCGATGGCCGATCAGGGGATGCGGATCATCACCCGGCCCGATCTGCGCTGGGGGCGATGCGATATCAAGACGACCCAGCTGCTCTATGCCTCGTTGATGAAAATGGAGGCGGTGGCGGCGGGCGTCGACGATGTGTGGATGGCTCGGGATGATCTGGTGACCGAAGGCACGTCGCAAAATGCGCATATCATCAGCCGGGACGGCGTCCTCATCTCCCATCAGCTCGACCGCGCCATTCTGCCCGGTGTGACCCGTATCGAGATGCTGGCACAGGCAGAGTCCCTCGGGCTCACGGTCGAGGAACGCGCCTTTTCGATCGAAGAGGCCAAAAATGCGGCGGAAGCATTTATCTCATCGTCGACATTGCTCATCATGCCGGTGGTAGAGATTGATGGCCACAGGATTGGTGACGGTCGGCCAGGAGCGCGGACGATCAAAATCCGTCAAAGCTATTTAGCCGCTGTTCATGGGAACGATTCTACAAGGCCATGAAACAATGGAGAATGATATGAGACTTTCAATTCTACTGGCCGGAGCGGCCTTGACCCTGACCCCGGCAAATTTCGCGCAAGCCGCGAATGTCCAGATTTCCGCCCAGAATCCCGTGATCGAGCTCAGCGTCTCCGAGCAGGTGGACAGTCCGCCCGACACCGCAACATTCAGCACGGGCGTGGAAACCAAGGCGAAGACCGCGACGGAGGCATTGAGGCAGAATTCGGTGCAGGCACGCGCCGTGATCGACCGGCTCAAATCGCTGGGCATTGCCGAAAAGGATATTCAGACCACCGGCATCAATCTGCGTGCGGATTATGAATATGATCAGCCGAGCCGCGAGAACCGGTTTGTTGGCTATGTCGTTTCCAATCAGGTCTCGGCAACGGTGCACGATATATCCAGACTCGGCGAAATTCTCGATGCGATCGTCAGCAGCGGCGCGACAAATCTGAACGGCCCCACTTTCTCGATCGACGATGACAGCAAGATGAAGGAGGTGGCCCGGGAACGCGCGCTGGCCAATGCCAAGGCGCGCGCGATGAGCTATGCGCGTTCGGAAGGATATGGTGGCGTCAGGGTGCTGTCGATCAGCGAAGGCATGTCCAATATTTCGGACGCGCCGATGATGCGGACGAAAGATTTTGCTGAATCCTCTGCCCCTCCGGTCGAACCGGGCCAAGTTGGAACGGTCGTTTCGCTCAACATTACCTATGAAATGACTCGCTAGGCCAGTGGTCTGTAGCCTGAACCCGCTATTCACCTGATGTTAAAACCGCCGAGCCTAGAAAGGGTCCCATGTTGAAGTCATTCATCCTTTTGCCCGTTCTGGCGCTCGGCCTTGCGGCGATTGCACCGCAATCGTCTTGGGCTGCGGATCGCCGCGGGGAGCAGAATGAAGCCCGCGCGCAGATGATGGCGGGCAAGGTTAAATCCATCCGTTCGATCGAGGACCGGATTTTGCCAAGAATGCCCGGCAGCGAATATATCGGGCCGGAATTTGATCCCGGCGCGCAGGTATATCGGCTGAAATTCATCCGGGACGGGCGTGTGATCTTCATTGACGTGGACGGCCGGACCGGAGACATTCTGCGCCATAGTCGCTGAGCAACCTCGGCTGTGTCCCGATTTCCTGGACCCGGAAATTCCAAATCCCTCTTTTTTGTAAATCATTGTGCGTTTTCGCCGCGGTGATATAGGCTAGGCCAGATAAATGCATTATTTCGGAGGACAAGCATGCGCGTCTTGATTGTTGAAGACGAACCCACGCTGGGACAGCAGCTCAAATCGACACTGGAGGCCAATGGCTATGCCATAGACCTGTCGACGGACGGCGAGGATGGCCATTTCATGGGTTCGACCGAGGATTATGACGCCGTGATCCTTGATCTTGGCCTGCCGGAGATCGATGGTCTGACCGTATTGGATCGCTGGCGCAAGGAAGAGCGCAATTTCCCGGTTCTGGTTCTGACCGCGCGTGACAGCTGGTCGGACAAGGTGGCCGGACTGGATGCCGGCGCCGATGATTATCTCGCAAAGCCGTTCCAGACCGAGGAACTGATCGCGCGGCTGCGCGCGCTTATCCGCCGCGCATCGGGCAATGCCTCGTCCGAGCTGACCGCCGGAAATGTGCGTCTCGATACGCGCTCGGGCAAAGTGACCCTCGACGGCAGCCCGGTCAAGCTGACCGCCCAGGAATATAAGCTGCTCTCCTACCTGATGCATCACAAGGGCAAGGTCGTGTCCCGGACCGAGCTGATCGAACATATTTACGACCAGGATTTCGACCGGGATTCCAACACCATTGAAGTGTTTGTGACGCGCATCCGCAAGAAACTCGGGGCGGACGTCATTTCGACGATCAGGGGGCTGGGCTATAGTCTGGAGGATCCCGAAGCCTGAATGAATCCAGCCAGATAGATATACCGGTCGACGAAAAGGAACCGACAGCCGATTTTCGACTAGGCACACAGACCACCGGATCGCTTGGCCGACGGATGATAGGGATCGCTGCGGCATGGATTGTGATCCTGCTGTTCGGCGGTGGCTTCGCGCTCGACCGCGTCCTGAACGACGCCGTCACGCGCAACTTCGACAATCAGCTGGAATATGTACTCACCGCGATGATCGCCTCGGCCGAGATCGGACCGGATGGCGAGGTGTTCCTGAACCGGCCGCTCGGGGACCAGCGTTTTCTTGAACCCAACAGCGGCCTTTACTGGCAGATCAGCGGCAAGGGCCATGATGACTTTCCCTCCCGCTCGCTCTGGGACCGCACGCTGGAATCGAACATCAGCCATGATGATCTTGAAACCCATATCTATGACAGCAAGCAGTTCGAGGACGAACCGCTGCGCGTGCTCGAACGCACGATCATCCTGCCGGAATCGGACACGAAATGGCTGTTTCAGGTGGCACAAAGCCGTGACGGGCTGAATGCCCAGATTGCCAATATCCGGTCGATTCTGGTCAACAGCTTCCTGATTCTGGCGCTTGGCCTGATCGGCATGGCGGCGTTGCAAACACTTTACGGCCTGTGGCCGCTGCGCAAGATCCGCATCGCCATCGCCGCGATGCGTACCGGTCAGCAGCGGCGGGTGGTCGAGCCGATGCCGAACGAAGTGACGCCTATGGTCGAGGAGTTGAACGCCCTGCTCGACCATAATGAAAAACAGGCGGAAGAGGCGCGGCGGCACGCCGGCAATCTCGCTCATGCGCTCAAGACTCCGCTGACCGTGATCATGAACAGCGCCACGGCCAAGGCCGACGATCTGGCTGACACGGTGATCCGTGAGGCCGGCGTGATGCGGCGGCAGGTCGACCATCATTTGGCGCGCGCGCGCGCCGTCGGGCGGCGTGGCCACGCCCACAGCCGGGCGAAAGTCTGGCAAAGCCTGCAGGCCGTCGAACGGGCGGTTGGCCGGCTCTATCCGCATGTCCGGATCGATATCGATGGCGACAAGAATGTGGTGGCTTCGGTCGAGCGCCAGGATCTCGACGAAATGATCGGCAATCTGGTAGAGAACGCCGCCAAATATGGTGGCGGCAGTGTTTTCATCACGGTCGACAGCGATCAGGACTTTGTCGAACTGCAGATCGAAGATGATGGACGCGGCATCCCCGAAAAAGATCGCCAGCGAATCTTCGACCGCGGTGCCCGTCTTGACAGCGGCAAGCCCGGGACCGGGCTGGGGCTGGCCATTGTACGCGACGTTGCGGAAATTTATGACGGGGCGGTGTCGCTCGAGGAAAGCGAGGACCTGGGCGGTTTGCTGGTGCGGTTGAGACTGCCGAAGAGCGAGGGGTTCGGCGCCTAGCTAGATTCATCCCGGATCTGTTCATGGTGACGGATCACTTCATCGATGATGAAGCGCAGAAATTTTTCGGAAAATTCCGGATCGAGATTGGCGTCGCTGGCCAGCTGGCGTAGCCGCGCGATTTGCTCTTTCTCTCGTGCATTGTCGGCGGGTGGCAAGCTGTTCCTCGCTTTATATTCGCCGACCGCCTGGGTGACCTTGAAGCGTTCGGCCAGCATGAACACCAGGGCGGCATCGATATTGTTGATGCTTTCGCGATATTGTTTCAGCTTTTCGTCCATGATTTGTCGCCCGATTTTCGCCAGCCAGAATTTTGCGCCGCATGCACGGCACGCAATCTCAAATGGCGTTATTTAACTTGCCTTATCCCTAGTGACTTGCCACATCCGGTGCAACATGTCAGCAACGGTCCATCATTTCGGGCGCGACACCGCGCCTTCACTGGAACCTATCATGTCGCTGGTCGCCAGCGACATGAATCAGGTCAACAGCGTGATTCTCGACCGAATGCAATCGGAAATTCCGCTTATTCCGGAACTGGCCGGCCACCTGATTGCCGGTGGTGGCAAGCGGATGCGCCCGATGCTGACGCTGGCAGCGGCGAAACTGACCGGCTACCCCGGCGATCGCCATTTCAAACTGGCCGCAGCGGTGGAGTTCATCCATACCGCCACCCTGCTGCATGACGATGTGGTCGACGGTTCGGACTTGCGGCGCGGCAAAACTGCGGCCAATCTCATCTTCGGTAATCCGGCGACCGTGCTCGTCGGCGACTTTCTGTTCAGCCGCTCGTTCGAACTGATGGTTGAGGACGGCTCGCTGAAGGTGCTGAAGATCCTGTCCAATGCCTCTGCGGTGATCGCCGAGGGCGAGGTCAACCAGCTGACCGCCCAGCGCAAGATCGAGACCAGCGAAGACCGCTATCTCGATATCATTGGCGCCAAGACAGCAGCGCTTTTCGCAGCGGCGAGCCGCATTTCCGCGGTCGTTGCGGAATGCGACGAGGAAATCGAACTGGCGCTGGACAGCTATGGCCGCAATCTCGGCATTGCCTTCCAGCTGGTCGATGACGCGATCGACTATAGCTCCGACCGGGAAACCATGGGCAAGGATGCCGGCGACGATTTTCGCGAGGGCAAGGTGACCCTGCCAGTCATTCTCGCCTATTCGCGGGGCAGCGAGGAAGACCGGAAATTCTGGAAAGACGCGATCATCGGGCACAAGAGCTCGGACGAGGATCTGGTCCGGGCAACCGGCCTGATTCGCTCGACCGGCGCGATGACGGATACGATGTCCCGGGCTCGCCATTATGGTCAGAGAGCAATAGACGCGCTCGGAATCTTTGCCTCGGGCAAAGCCAAGGATGCGATGACCGAAGCAGTTGAATTTGCGATTTCCCGCGCTTATTGAAGCGGTTCACGACAGGAACAGAAAATGACCGCACGTATTTATCAAATTCCCCGGAATGCCATGCAGTCGGGCAGGGCTTTGACCGACAAATGGGTGCTGGAATTTGAACCGGCGGAACCGCGCAAGCCCGACCCGCTGACTGGCTGGGCCGGCTCCGGAGACACCCAGCGACAGGTGCAGTTGACGTTTGACAGCTGTGATGCCGCCAAGGCCTATGCCGACAAGCATGCAATTGCCTATTCGGTCATTCCCACACCGCACAAGACCCTGAAAATACAGGCCTACGCCGACAATTTCCGCTAGCCCTGTTCCTGCGAAGGCAGGAATCCGTCTCCTGGTCTCGACACCTGCCTTCGCAGATGAACAAATCCCGCATGTTCAATCCGGTCGCAGAAGCAGCAGCAATTTGACATCGATTCCGGCCCCTTCGCGTCGCTTTGCTTTCACAAAATTGTTCAGCTCGGCCAGTGCGACCCGATGGACGGTGATATTCTCTCCGCCCACTCCGCCACCGTCGCTGACTTTGGTTAGCCCGCTGGCCCTGAACAGAGAGAAACTTTCCGACACCATCCCGGGCGATGAATAATATTCGCCGCAATCTTCCATCGCCTCCGCCCGGTATCCGGTTTCTTCTTCCAGTTCGCGGGCTGCGGCAACGGACATTTCTTCGTCGCTATTATGGTCATGATCACCGACCAGTCCCGCCGGCAGCTCGATGCAGTTTTTGCCCAGCGGAACGCGATATTGCTCGACCAGCAGGACATGCCCCTCATCCATTGCCAGAATGACAGCGGCCTTGATGCCGCGGCTGCGCGAAACATATTCCCATTTGCCTTCGCGCTTGGCAGTGATGAACCGGCCTTCCCACATGACCTCTATCTTTTCGGACATTTCTCCTCCGTTCATGCTGAGCTTGTGGCGATACGACGTGCCGCAAAAAACACCCCTCGACAAGCTCGGGGCGAAGGCGCTGTCAGAGTTCGATCAGACGGTCCGGCAGCTCGTTCGGATTCTGGTGCGTTTTGGGAAAATGCTCGGTCAGGACAAGGCCCATCTGGCGCACCGCTTCGGCCATGCCTTCGCCCGGCGCCCCGGCGCGGACCCGGTCGATCATGGCAATCATCGCGTCGCCCCAGACGCCGGGCTCGACTTTCGCGGCAATGGCTTGATCGGCAATAATTTCCGCCCGATGCTCGCGCATCGACAGATAGAGCAAAATGCCGGTGCGTCCGACTGTCCGGTGATCCGTCGAAACCCGGAACAGGGATATCGCCCGTTTGCGTACCCGCGCCTTCTTGATCGACGGCGGGACCAGGATGAAGAGCAGCGGCTTCCAGATCAGGATCAAGCGGGTACCGAAAAATTTCAGCGCGGTGAAAACAAACAGCGTCCAATAGGGCAGGGCGCTGATTCCGCTCCAGCCGCCGGCCAGCCAGTCGATAATATTCAGGTAGACCTCGGGAAACAGGCTGATCACCAGTAATGCGGTCAGCGCGACCAGGCCCGATATGGCCCAGGCGACATCGCCATAGGAATCGGATTCACCGGTCACGATCGTGACGATTTCGCCATCGGTCGATTTTTCGGCCAGCGAAACGGCAGAGGTGACGATCTTGTGATCATCCGGGGTAAACTGATTCACTTTTCCCATTACCAGCCTCCCGATGCGCCGCCGCCGCCAAAGCTGCCTCCGCCTCCGCTAAAGCCGCCGCCGCCGAATCCGCCGCCGCTGCTGCCGCCACCCCAGCCGGAGCCGCCGCCCCAGATGACGACCGGTCCGGCACCCCGGCGATAGCGTTTGCCGCCGCGGTTTGTGAACATCGGAATGATCACGAAAAAGATCAGGATGAAGGCCCAGAAGATGATCAGGCCAATATTCTCGCCATCGCCCTGACTCGTCTGCTGCTCCGCGTCCTGCGCAATGAGACGCGCTTCGTCTTCGGGCAGGCTAAGGTGCGTCGAAATCCGGTCGACACCGGCAATAATGCCCCCTGCCATGTCATCATTTCTGAACTGTGGCAGAATATCGTTCTGGATGATCACGCTCGACAGCGCGTCGGTCATGATGCCTTCCAGGCCATAACCCACTTCGATGCGCACCTTGCGCTCGCTGGGCGCGACCAGCAGGATCAGTCCATTGTCCTTTTCGGCTTCTCCTTCACCATCCTGCCCGATCCCCCAGGTTCGCCCCAACTGATAGCCATAGTCGGCGATATCATAGCCTTCGAGGCTGTTGACGGTGGCCACGACCAGCTGCCGTTTGGACTGGGTCTCCAGTGCCTCCAGCTTTGCCGAAAGCGCCGCCTCCTGCGCCGGATCGAGCAAATCCGCCTGATCGACGACGCGACCGGTCAGATCGGGGAAGCTCTGGGCAAAAGCCGGGCTGGCTATCGCCAGACAGGCAAGCGCCAGAACGGCAAGGACCATTTTCAAGGGCGGAATGGATCGAAGCGCGATCACCCCTAGAATTTCACTTCAGGTGCTTCGTCCGCGCCTTCGGTTGTTGCGGCGAATGGTGTCATCGGCTCCGCTCCATGGATGATTTTCGCGCCGATAATGTCGGGGAAGGTACGGATCGTGGTATTATACTGCCGGACCGCTTCATTATAATCGCGGCGGGCGACATTGATCCGGTTTTCCGTGCCTTCCAGCTGGCTTTGCAGCGCAAGGAAATTCTGGTTGGACTTCAGGTCGGGATAGGCTTCTACCGTGGCCAGGAGACGTCCGAGCCCCTGCGACAGTGCGCCTTGGGCTGCGGCAAATTCCTGGACCTTTGCGGGATCATTGAGATCATCGGCACTGACCTGGACAGAAGTAGCCCTTGCCCGGGCTTCCACCACGGCGGTCAACGTATCCTGCTCCTGCGTCGCGAATCCCTTGACCGTTTCCACCAGATTCGGGATCAGGTCGGCGCGGCGCTGGTAGCTGCTTTCAACATCCGCCCATTTCGCCTTGGCATTTTCTTCCGCCGTCGGCACGCTGTTGATCCCGCACGCGCTGAGCGACAGGGCAACGGCCGGAACCATCAGAAATTTGATCCATTTATTCAGCATGTTCGAATACCCTCCATCCACACGGCTATGCGCCGTTCCACTTGCAAAAATAGGCGCCCAGAGGCCATTTTGCAACGGCTTCGCTCGACAATTTGATAATTTTCATACATTTACCAGTCATTGAAACCGGGAAGGGACAGATTATGATAGGCGAATTCAAGGCATTCATTCTCAAGGGCAATGTCCTCGATCTGGCTGTCGCCGTAATTATCGGGGCCGCCTTTGCGACCATTACCACATCGCTGACCGAAGATGTGATCATGCCGGTTGTCAGCGCGATTATCGGTGCCCCCGATTTTTCCGGCCTGTTCCTGTTGCTGGGCTCTCCGCCGGCAGATTATACCGGCTCGTTGACGGATTATGCTGCGCTGAAGGAAGCGGGCGTGCCAATGCTCGGCTGGGGCCAGTTCCTGACCGTGGTGATCAACTTTGTCATACTCGCCTTCATCATCTTCATGATTGTCCGCTCCGCCAACCGACTGAAGGCCAAGAAGGAAGTGGAAGCCGCTGATCCGGGGCCAAGCGAAATAGATCTGCTGATCGAGATACGCGACAGTCTGAAAAAATAGCAATTGGGCCAGGGGGTTTCGAAGTTCTTTTGAAGCGCGATTGTTGCGACAAAAATCCGGCGTTAAAGACGGGGCGTTTGGTGCTCCGCAAAGGACCGGCCAACTCGATCAAAATGGCAAAATAGAGACTATAAACAAAAAATAATTTCCTTATTCCAGAGGGATAGGTAGAGCCCTCATTTTTTGAGATACAGGCGGAATTTTCGCTCCTATAGGCCCGCTCAGCTGGATTGATTCTCAGCTGATTTGAACGACTATAGGGGACTGATTATTATGCGTAAATTCGCTGTTCTGGCTGCATCTGCAGCCGTATTCGCCTTGAGTGCCTGCAATGCTCCAGCCGAAGAAGCTGTTGCAACCGAAGAAGTTGTAACCGAAGAAGTTGCACCTGCTGAAGATGCTATGGCTGTCGACCCAATGGCTGCCGACCCAATGGCTCCTGCCGCCGAAGAAGCAACCGCTGAAGCTGCTCCTGCAGACGAAGCTGCTGCTCCTGCCGAAGAAGCTGTTACCGAGTAAGCCTGCACTATCTGGATTTCCCTTTGGGAACTAGAGGAGGGTCAACCTGGCAACAGGTTGGCCCTTTTTTTTTAAACAGTGCGGGAACCAATCTTGGGCCGACCGGTTTGTGTTGGTGAGGGGCCTTTGTTTGCTCCTTCAAATCAATGAGGGATTAACATGCGTAAATTGATGATTTTGACCGCTTCGACTGCTGCTCTCGCGCTGAGTGCCTGTGCGCAGGAAGACACCAGTGGAGCTGAGACCGAAACGGAAATGCAGGCTCAGGAAGCGGAAATGGAAGCTGACCAGCTTGAAGAAGCTGCAGACGAGGCTCCGACCGAGGCAGGCGAAGAAATGCTGGACGAAAAGGCCGATGCCATGGAAAATAAGGCTGATGTCCTGGAAGAAAAGGCTGACGAGGAAGAAGGCGCTCTCGCCCAGTAATCACGAATTCCCTTTGGGGAACTAGAGGAGGGTCAACCGGGCAACCGGTTGGCCCTTTTTCTTGCCTGTGCACTGTTCATTCAGAATTAAATCCCTATATAGGGAGCGTCCGTTTCGACGGACTATGGTGATAAATGATGGCGTGTAATAGACACTACGGACCCGGGGGCAGTACCCGGCGGCTCCACCATTTGAGGCGATTTGCAGCGATGCGGCACGCCTTTGTTGATGGGGCCGAACTAGGATCGACGGGTGTTCAAAAACGTTATTTTTGCCCGGCCTGAGTATGCCGTGATTGCTCAAAACCTATAAGTGCAAACGATAATGAAGCACTCGCTATCGCTGCCTAACCCAATGACCTCACGGTCATAAGTTAGAAAGCTACGCGCGGTTGAACCCACCGGGCAACAGAAGGGAATTCAGCGGTTTGGAAGGCACCGGGCAACAGAAGCCTTCCACTTTCCGCAATTTCACGAGGGCGCCCTGTCCGGCGATTCGCGCGACGCAGGCGCTGACCGCTCTGTTCAATAGTCGGAATTGTAAACCCGGTTGAGCTCAATCGCCTCGATCATCTTTGCGCCCGCCATGAATACCGCGCCGGTCGCTGCCAGAAACAGCAATTTCCCGCCCCAGCCGGGATATTGGACCAGATAATGCTGACCCCGGGCAACCGCTCCGGTGGCAAGGGCATAGGTGATGAGAAAAGCCTCAAACTTTGTCTTGATTACGAATAGCCGTCTGATTTTTTTCCACATGACAGTTTAACAGCAAGGGCCGTGCCAAGTGCAGAAAACGGTCATTTCCCGAAAACAGATATGGTAAATTGTAAGTTAACCCGACAGCCAGGCTGCCATTCAGTGGTCCAGTTCGGAAAGCTGACACAGGTCGAGAAGGCGGTTTCTGGCCTGGCGAACGGCGGCGATCAATTCCGGATCGGCGAGTTGGCCGGGATCGATTGATTCGGGCCAATATTCCGTAACCGCATGGGCGATCTCGTCCAGCTTCTGCGGCGTAGCCATGAACCGGGGATCGACCCTGCCCGGGTCGGCGACAACCCGCAGGCGCAAACAGGCTGGCCCGCCGCCATTGGCCATGGATTGTCTGACATCGACCGGAAATAATTTCCGGATCGGGCCATTGCCGGCAACCAGTTCCTGCAAATAGGTCCATACCGGCTCATTGTCCCGTGCCTCGGTCGGCAGGATCAGGCCCATGCCGCCATCGCCGGGTAGCGTGACCAGCTGGGCGTTGAACAGATAGGAAGCAATCGCGTCTTTGAGGCTGACCTTGTCTGCCGGCACTTCGATGATCTGGGTCTCCGGCAGTCGGTCGTGCAGCTTCTCGTAAAATGCGGCGGAATCTTCAAAGGCATGTTCATGCGCAAACAGCACCTGCTCGTTCGCGACGGCCACAACATCATTGTGAAAGGCACCTGCGGCAATAGCCTGTACGGATTGCTGGACGAACAGGACGGACCGGGTTTCGTTCAGGCGCGATACCGCTTTCGACGCTTCGACGTGCTGGCGCGCAGGGAACGGGCCGCCGGAAACGCCATAGACAAACACTTCCACCCCCGCCGAATCATAGCTTGCGCAAAGCCGCATATGATTGGCCGCGCCTTCGTCGCCAAAGGGTGGCGGTACCGGCGCGTGCACGGAGAAATGGTCCGCGTCGGCAAAGGCGAGCTGCAACTGCTTCAGCGTACCCGACCATTCATGGCTGCGATGCGCCATCGTCTGCAAATTGGCGACCGTCAGGTGGCACCGCCCATCTATGGTATCGGGTGCGGGCGATACCGTCGCCGCATTGGCCGCCCACATCGAGGACGCGGAATAGGCCGCTGCGCGCAAATGCGGCTCGGCTGCCGCGACGCTCGTTCCGAGCATTGCCAGCCACGGTTCATTCGGCCGGTCCAGCGGCATGAAAAACCCCTGCGCCAGTCCAAGATCAAGATTGTGCCGCATCTTGGCGATGCCCTGCAGCGCGGCTTCGCGCGGATAGGCGGTTTGTCCGGCATGGTTCGAGGACGCGATATTGCCGATGCTCAGCCCGGCATAATTGTGGCTGGGCCCGATAATGCCATCGAAATTGATTTCCACCCGCGTGCTCATCGCGGCACATGCCAGATCGTGTCGCCGATGCGCAGCCCCATGGTTTCGGCGGCCTCATGATCGATGGTTACGCCCTCCTCGTTTCGCGTGATCATGGCATAGCCCGCCTGGAAATTTTCCAGCGAACCGCTGGATATGATCGACTTGACTTCACCGTCCCTTATTGCCGTGATCACGGCCGACAGCGAATTGCGAATGCTGGTAACGTCGTTGGTTTTCGCCACCATCGTTGGCCCACCGTCGAAAATGTCGACATAGCCGTCATAAGAGAAATTTTCATTTTCCAGCATCCGCATCGCCGCCCGCCCGCTGGTATGGGGCACTCCGATCACGGTGCGCGCGGATTCGCTCAGCATTGCGGTATAGATCGGATGTTTCGGCATCAGGTCGGCGATGAACTGGTTCCCGTGGATGGCGTTGAAATAATCGGCTTCCTGAAAACTCATGCCAAAGAAACGCCCGGCAAGACCGTCCCAGAAGGGCGATCCGCCGGCCTCGTCGATGACGCCGCGCAGTTCCGCAAAAATCTTGTCGCCAAAACGGGAGCGATGCTCCTTGATGAACAGATAGCGGCTGCGGGCCAGCAACATGCCGAGGCCGCCGGCGCGTTCGCCCGGATGCAGGAATAGCCCGCCCACTTCGCTGGCACCTTCCAGGTCGGTGACCAGACTGAGCATCTGGGCGCTGAACGTCCGGTTCAGCTCCTTGCTGGTCTGCGACAGAGTGCTCAGGCGATAGGAATAGAAGGGCCATGTCTGCCCCACCTTGGTGAACAATTGCGAGGTGCCGCGGACCGCTCCGGTTTCGGTATTTTCCAACACCATGATGAAAAGGTCATCGCCGTGTTCTTCTGTATCGCGCTGGTAGGCCCGTTCGGACCTTTCCAGCTTCTGGGTCAGCGATCCCCGGTCAGCCGGCAGGTTGGTGAAGCCGCCGCCGGTCAGTTTCGCCATTTCGTAAAGATGCTGCAGATCATCGATCCGCGCCGCGCGTATCCGGAAACTCATAATCCTCCCTTTTCGGCGATCCGCATGATCGTCAGCGCCGACAATTTCGTCCGTTCGACCAGACTTTCCGTTATCAGATATTCGTCGGAACTGTGGATCGCTCCCCCTCTGACCCCCATAGTATCGACCACGGGAATCCCGCAAGCCGCGATATTGTTGCCGTCGCAGACGCCGCCGGTGCCCCGCCAGTTGATATCCAGCCCCAGTTCCGCACCGCATTGCCTGACCAGACCGAAAAGCTTCTCGGCCTGCGGATCAATGGGCTTGGGCGGGCGGCCAAAGCCGCCGTGGCAATGCACATCGAGATCATGGACCCGGGCGATATCCTCGACCAGCCGGTCGAGCGCGCCTTGTGCCAGCGCCTGGTCTGCGAGCGATCGGGGCCGGAAATTGACCCGCAAGATTGCATGATCGGGCACTGCATTGTTCGGGCCGCCCCCGTCAATTTTCGCCGGGTTGACGCTTAGCCCCTCGCGATGAAGGGCTTTCAGTCTTAGCGCCATGTCGGCGGCGGCGACCAGCGCATTGCGTCCTTCGTCGGGGTTGCGGCCGGCGTGGGCGCTCCTGCCGGTAAAGATGATCGAGAAATTGCCGCTGCCGCCGCGCTCGCCGGCCAGGGTGCCATCGGGCAGGGCGGGTTCGTAGGTCAGAGCGGCGCTCTTGCCCCTGGCGAGCCGTCCGATCAGCGACGCGGAGGACCCGGAGCCGACTTCCTCGTCGCTGTTGATCATCACGTCATAGCCGATCCGGCTGGCGAGGCCGCTGCGCTCGAGCAATTGCAGCGCGCCCAGCATGACCGAAATTCCGCCTTTCATGTCGGCAAGACCCGGACCGTTCAGCACGCCGTTGCCCAGTTCCTTTATCTGCTGAAACGCATGGTCGGCCGGAAATACGGTATCCATATGGCCGGTCAGAAGGATGCGCACCGGCGCTTCCGGACGGACCGAGGCGGTCAGATGCTGGCCGCGCTGAACCTGATCAATCGTGCCATCGGCGCGCACGGCCTCGACCGGCTCTGCATCGACTAGACGAACCTCGCCCGGCAGCACGGAAAAAGCGTCTGCCAGCATTCCCGCGACGATTTCGAGACCATCAAGGTTGGTGGTTCCGCTGTTGGTTTTCGCCCATGTGATCGTTCGATCCAGAAGAGGCAGCTCTGATGCCAGTTCCAGCTCGGCAGAAAGGGGTGATACATGCATTTTCATTCCAAACCGATAGCATCTGTAATCAGTTCCGGTAACCCGTTGCGAGCGGCTGCATCAAAAGCGAAATCAAAGCTTTCAGGAAGTGATGCGTGCTTCGTCGATCATGCTTCCCAGACCTTCGTGGATTTCCTGCAATATTTGGAGCTCTGATGCTTGAGTCGCGGGGACAGTTTCGCGGATAACGGCAATCAGGGCATCGACCAAACCGGAGAACCAGTCGCTGGAAACATTGAGCGTGTCTTCGTGATGGGGGACGGTGCTGCCGAACATGATCCGGATTTCTTCCGGCCGATCAAACCAGTTCATAAGACAATAAAGAGCGCTCTCAACCATTTCGGCCTCAAGCTTCGAGGCATTGCCTAGTCCATGTTCGTCGAATGATGCTCTGGCTTCCGGATGACTTGCATAATAGCGGTTCATGACGGGGCCTGTGACGTCGCCCAGCCGCTCTGCCGCCCGCTCCAGACTGGTCTCCAACAGCATGTTTTTCTGATGTTTCTGCATCACATGCCATCTTTGAACCATTCTTCCCACGTCGGCAATGATTTGATTTCGGCCATTTACAAAGGCCCTGTCAGACGGCATATCCGACCGGAATTCTCCCCGGGTTATTTGAAGATTGGTTGCGGGCCGCGCTGTTTTTGCGGCCTGCTGGATATTATTGTAGAGGGAATCGCATGTCCGAATATGTCAGCCAGAACGGTATCCAGATTGCTCAGGAGCTGTTTGATTTTGTGAATAGCCGTGGCTTGCCGGGGACCGGCGTGGATGGTGAAAAATTCTGGCGGGATCTGGCCCATCTGCTCGGTAAATTTGTCCCGCGCAACGCGCGGCTTCTGGAAAAGCGGGAGACGCTGCAGGCACAGATTGACGCCTGGCATAAGGATCATCAGGGGAAGCCGATCGATCAGGACGAATATCAGGCGTTTCTGAAGGACATCGGATATCTGGTTGAAGAACCCGGCAATTTTGTAATCACGACCGAAAATGTGGACCCCGAAATCGCGACCATGGCCGGACCGCAACTGGTCGTGCCGTCGCTCAATGACCGCTTTGTCCTCAATGCCGCCAACGCGCGCTGGGGCAGCCTTTACGATGCCTTTTACGGCACCGATGCGCTGGATGCGCCGCGGGCAAAACCGGGTGGCTATGATCCTGAGCGCGGGGCGCATGTAATCAAGGCGGCAAAGGCATTCCTCGACGAAGCGGTGCCGCTCGCAAGCGGCAAATGGGCTGACCTGACCAATGTGAAGGCAACGGCAATCCCGCTCAAGAATCCGGCACAATATGTCGGCAAGAGCGAAAAGGGCCGTCTGTTCCGCCACAATGGCCTGCATATCGACGTGATCTTTGACGCCGACCATCCGATCGGCCGCGACGATCCCGCCCATATCGCCGACGTGCTGCTGGAATCGGCCTTGACCACGATCATCGACATGGAGGATTCGGTCGCCGCTGTCGATGCCGAGGACAAGGTGCTGGCCTACAGCAACTGGCTGGGCCTGATGCGCGGCGATCTCGACGCATCTTTCGACAAGGGCGGCCGGACCGTCGAGCGCAAGGCCAATCCGGACCGCAACTATGTGGACCCTGACGGCAAGCCGTTTACCCTGCCGGGCCGCAGCCTGATGTTTGTCCGCAACGTCGGCCATCTGATGACCAATCCCGCCGTACTGCTCGGCGATGGCTCCGAAGCGCCGGAAGGTCTGCTCGACGGGGTCTTCACCAGCCTGATCGCAATGCACGACATCAAGGGTCTGGGCAGCCTGCGCAACAGCCGCGCCGGCTCCATTTATATCGTCAAGCCCAAGATGCACGGGCCGGAGGAATGCGCCTTCACCAATGATCTGTTCGATGCCGTCGAGGATATGCTGGGTCTCGACCGCAACACGATCAAGGTCGGCGTGATGGACGAGGAACGCCGCACATCGGCCAATCTGGCTGCCTGCATCCACGCGGTGAAGGACCGGGTCGTGTTCATCAACACCGGCTTCCTCGACCGTACCGGCGATGAAATCCACACTTCGATGCAGGCCGGGGCGATGCTGGCCAAGGGCGATATCAAGAAGAGCGACTGGATCACCGCCTATGAACAGCGCAATGTCGCCATCGGTCTCGCTTGCGGCATGTCCGGCAAGGCCCAGATCGGCAAGGGCATGTGGGCCGCGCCCGACCGGATGGCGGACATGATGGAACAGAAAATCGGCCACCCGATGACCGGTGCCAATACCGCCTGGGTACCCAGTCCGACGGCGGCAACGTTGCACGCGATCCATTACCACCGCGTCAATGTATTCGACCGGCAGAAGCAGGTGGCCAGCGAGGGCATCGCGCCGCTCGAAAAGCTGCTGACCATCCCGCTCGCCGATGGCCACAACTGGTCCGACGAGGAAATTGAGCACGAACTGGACAACAACGCGCAAGGCATTTTGGGCTATGTCGTGCGCTGGATCGACCAGGGCATCGGTTGCTCCAAGGTCCCGGACATCAATGATATCGGCCTGATGGAAGACCGCGCAACCTTGCGCATTTCATCCCAGCATATGGCCAACTGGATGCTGCACGGCGTCTGCTCGGCGGAGCAGGTCGATGCCGCCCTGCTGCGAATGGCGGCCAAGGTGGACCGGCAGAACGAGGGCGACCCCTTCTATCGGCCGATGGCGGCCAATCCGGATGCCAGCCTGGCGTTTCAGGCCGCCCGCGATCTGGTGTTCAAGGGCGTCGAGCAGCCGAGCGGTTATACCGAGCCGTTACTGCACGCCTATCGGCGCAAGCTGAAGGCAGCCGGCTAGGCCGCAGGCGTAAGCAGACGGGCGATGGCGACAAATTCGTCGACGCTCACCGTTTCGGGCCGCCGGGCGCTGTCGATGCCCAGCGATTCGAGGGCCTCGAGCGCGCCGGCAAGCCCCTTGAGGCTCTGCCGGAGCATCTTGCGCCGCTGCCCGAACGCGGCCTGGGTGAGATGGGCCAGGACCTCGGGATGGACGCCTTTCGGCTGCGCCTTGGGTCTGAGGTGAACAATCGCCGACATCACCTTCGGCGGCGGCGTAAAGGCCGATCGATGTACGGTCATCGCCAGCCTGGCATCGCAGCGCCACTGGGCAAGGATCGACAGCCGCCCGTAGGCCTCGCTGGCCTCGCTGGCGACAATCCGGTCGGCCACCTCGCGCTGGAACATCAGGGTCAGCGACTGCCATTGCGGTGGCCACTCCGGCTCTGACAGCCATTTGATCAGCAAGGCCGAACCGACATTATAGGGCAGGTTGGAGACTATATGAAAAGGCTCATCGAACAGGCTCGCCAGATCAACCTTCAGCGCATCATCATCCATGACATTCAGCTGACCGGGAAAATGCTCGCCAAGTTCCGCCAATGCCGGCAGGCAGCGGCTGTCGCGTTCGACCGCCGTTACCCGGGCACCGGCTTGCAGCAGAGCCTGGGTCAACCCGCCCGGTCCCGGGCCCACTTCGAAAACCCTTTGCTCCTTCAGGTCACCCGGAACCGCCGCGATCCGGTCGAGAAGCTGCATGTCGAACAGGAAATTCTGACCCAGCGCCTTGTTGGCGGACAGGCCGTGTTTCTTGATCACCTCCCGCAGCGGGGGCAGGGCGGCGCGCGGGCTCAATGGCCGTAGATCTGGCGATTGGTCACCGCAGTGGCGGCCATCTGGATCGCGGCAATCATCGAGCGCGGATCGGCAATATCCTGGCCTGCAATATCGAATGCGGTTCCATGATCCGGAGAAGTGCGGACAATCGGCAGGCCGAGCGTGATGTTGACGCCGTCAAAAAAATGCAGGGTCTTCAACGGAATCAAGGCCTGGTCATGATAGGGACACAGGGCAACGTCATATTTTGCGCGCGCTTCCTCGTGAAACATGGTGTCGGCAGGAAGCGGATCGGTGATGACCATGCCTTCCCCGCGCAGTTGATCGATCGCCGGTCGCATGATCCGTTGCTCTTCGTTGCCAAGATTGCCATTTTCACCGGCATGCGGATTAAGTCCGGCAATGGCGATCCGCGGCTTCTCTATGCCGAAATTGCGGACCATCGCCTTTGCCGCGGCACGGGCGCAAGCAATGATCAATCGCTCGGAAAAATGCTCCGTCACGTCCTTCAGCGCGATATGCGTGGTCATCGGCACCACGCGCAATGTTGGTCCCGCCAGCATCATCAGGGCATTTTCCCGGGCAATGCCGCAGCGTTCCGAAACAAATTCGGTCTGACCGGGATAGCGAAAGCCGATTTTGTACAGCTGCGATTTTGACACGGGCCCGGTAATTACCGCACCGGCATCTCCGGAACGGGCCAGCCCACAGGCAATTTCGAGAGCGTGAAGCGAACATTGTGCTCCGTCGAGCGTCGCTTCGCCCGGCACGGCCGCTGCCGCTTCATGGATATGGAGCACTGGCAACGCCTGCTGGAACGCCTCGCTGGCTTCCATGGGCTGGCCGATCTTCCGGACCGGAATATCGGCCAGATTATCAAAATCGGCAAAATTTCCAACAGCAAAAAACGGCTTGAGGCCGGCTGTCATACGCTGCTTCCAGCTCTTTCCGATAATTTCCGGTCCGACCCCCGCGGGGTCCCCGCAGGAAATGGCAAATGGCTTTGCGTCCCAGTCTGCCATTAATTATATTCGATAATGGCGTCACGTCTCAGGTCGCGCAAATAGATTTGCGCGCGCTTGTTGACACGCTCGTTTTCCAATCGAGACATGATGGCGTCGAACGAAGGTGCCGAAGCGGTTTCCGCATCGTCGCGTCCGCACAGAATGAGAACCCGGACGCCGTCTTCCACAGAGCCAAAGGGCTGGCTCGCCTGACCGATCTGCAATTGCGCGATCGCTCCCTGCAAGGGGGCGGGCAGGTCGCGCAGTTTTACCTGATCATTGTCGACGACGCTGGCACCCAGTTGAGCGGCCACTTCATTGGCAGCCCCGCAGCCCTTGATGCCTTGGGTTGCCGTCGCAAATTTTGCTGCTTGTGCAGCCGCTTGCTCTTTGGTGACCCCTTCCGGGAAGCTAATGGCAAGCTGTTTGAGACTGAGCAGCGCATTGCGGGGATCAGCGGTAAGCACCTGACGGGAATCGATGAGATAGAGAATCGAGAAGCCGCCGGGTACTTCAACCGGGCCTACGACCTGTCCTACCTGCATTTGTTCCGCTGCCTCGGCAAGGCTTTGCGGCAATTGAGCGGGACGGACCCAACCGAGATCGCCGCCGGTTGCTGCGGTCGAGGCTTCCGAAAACTGCCGCGCATAGGCCACGAACGAACCGCCGCCGCGGATTTGCTCCAGTATCTTGCGCATATTCTCGGCGACTTGCGGCGCGCTTTCCTGTGTGGCCGACATATAAATTTCGCCGATACGATATTCGGTCGTGCCCTTGGACGCGTTCAAACGTTCGATGATCGTGTTGACCTCTTCATCACCGACATTGATGAACGGCTGGATGTTGCGCCGCAGCAGGCGGCTCCATGCCAATTCGCCCTTGATCTGGCGTTTCAGCGTCGCAGTGGACGAACCTTGCGTGCGCAGATATTGATCGAACGCGTCGAGATCCTGCTTGAAATTCTGCTGGGCAACCTGACGGAAAGTGGCTTCTACTTCCTCTTCCGCGATGACGATCTCATTGGCTTCGGCTTCCTGAATTTGCAGCGTTTCGTCGATCAGGTTTCGCAATACCTGGAGCCGCAGTCGCTGCTTTTCTTCTTCCGAAACCTCGCCGCCATTGGCCGCCACGATCAGTGCGAGACGGTGCCCGACATCGGTTCCGGTTATGATATCCCCGTTGACGATTGCGGTAGCGCGGCGAACATTTGGATTATTTTCTCCAAAGATCGTCAGTTCATCGGGAATATCCAGTCCGGTTTGGGGCAGCGATGCATCCGCAACCGTTTGGCTGACCGACGGGGAGGCTCCCGCTATCGCAAGTGCAGTGATCAATGTCGCCTTGGTTCTAAAACCCTGGATTTTCCAACTCAATAAATTCATTTTATGTTTCTTCTCAGATAGAAGGAGTAAATTTCATGCAACAAATAACAAATGTCTGCTGAACCCAATATGAGCGGTTCAATCTGTTTGACGATCCCTTACACGCCCAGATTGCGCAAGGCCAGACGGAAGAGGAAAGTACTGCCGCGCCGCGCATCGCCGGTATCTTCATAATCATAGCGCCAGGTTATGCCCATGGAGAGGCAGCCGTCATCATAGGCAACGCCAAGGCGATGTCTGACCGGGTCGAAGCCATCGGCCATCGATATCGGGTCCTCTGACCGATCGGTCAGATCGATGATGGCGGACCCAAAAACCGACCAATATTCGTCAAACTGAAACCGCCCTCCGACACGAACCTCCTCGCGGTCGCGGAGGTCTTCGAGTCCTTGCCCGATATTGCGGTTCAGACGGAGATACCCGATTTGGGCATAGGTGCCTTTGGAGCCGACCGTCGCATCGACCTCGTTCCTCCGCACTGCGAGATTATCCTTGTCCAGCCGGAACCGGTGGGTGAACTTCACGATATCCTTGAAACGGACATTGGTGCGTCCGACGATATCGGAAAAACGATCGGACAGCCCCGTGCCTTCGGGAACGATATTATTGTTATTCTCGAGCCGATAGCTCTGGCCGATGATCGTGTTCACCTGGAGATTGGGACGATTAATCTCCCATTCGATGCCGTAGGTTGCCCGGACGTTGTCCTCGTAGCGATCATAGCCGGGAAAGCGGTTGAGGGCGAAGAGGTTGCTGTCTTCCAGGTCGACGGCCCGCGAGTCTTCATTGGGTACCGACAGATTGGCCAAGCCGGGTGTCGCGACGATCTGAAAGCGCGGAGTGATGGTCTGGGTACCACCGAAAGCCTCGCCGATAAGCGGCCATTTCACGTCGATGGCGGCGGTAGCAATGGCACGCGTCTGCCAGCCGTTCAGGCCACGATAGATGGCGGTTTCATTGAGAGCATTGTCATCGCTATGATAAACATCGCCGCGGACAAGACCGGTCAAGGTGATTTCCTGACCCCATTTTGTAAGCTTGCGCATGTCCCAGCGGGCCAGCCCGAAGGCGCGCTGCGTATCCTGTCCTTCGCTGCGCCCGATCGCCAGAGTGTTGGCCTGTACCTCCAGTCGACCGCCCAATATCGGCTCGTCGAACCGCTTGCGATAGTCCATCAGCGGCAGCGCGACCGGAACGCGATTCTGCGGATCGTTCACCCGCAATGTCTGGAAGGCCCAGCCAGCCAGGGAGAAATAGCTGCTGTTGCTGATCCGTTCGAGGTTGATCGTCGAGCGAAGCGTATCGTCATCGCTGATGTCATAGCGTCGCAGGAATGTTCGATCGGACACGATGCGCGCCGATTGGGAAATCGTCCATTTGTCATCAAGCCTGAACCGACCGCTGGTTTCGAAATAGCCGCGAAAATCTTTCTGTGCGTTAACCGCGAGTTGCGATGCGCCGGTCGGGATGCGAGATCCGTAGGTAGCATAGCCGGTCAGCTGGAAGGCACCTTTCTCGTCAAGATTCCGAAAAGTGCCGCTGACCAGTGGTGCCACATTTGTAAACACTTGTGTGGTCACCGTCGCATCCTGATTGGGCGCGATGCTGAAATAATATGGTACTGACACGGCGACGCCGTTCACCGTGTCAAACTTGACGTCCGGCACCAGAATGCCGCTCCGGTTTTCGTCGCTGACCGGATGCGAGAGGCCTGGCAACGGAATGACGGGCAGGCCGAAAATCTCGATGCGAGCGCCTTGGTAGTTCACCCGCTTCTTGACGGGATCATAAATGACTTTCACCGCCTTGATTTGCCAGCTCGGGTTTTTCGGACATCCCTCTTCGGTCGTCACCGCGCAGGCGGTATAGGCGGCATTGCTCAGCGCAAGGGTACCATCGGCAAAGCGTTCGCTGCGCCGTGCGGCCAGTCGACTGCCATCTTCCAGAACGAGCAGGAGATTGTCCACGGCACCGTCGCGCAGGCTATCGGTCAGTTCGATGCGGTCGCCATAGGCGACATCTCCGTCCGGACTGACCGACCGGATATTGCCTTCTGCGACAACAGCACCGGTTTTGCGGTTCCACAGGACTTGGTCTGCACGCAATTTATACCCGTCGCGATTAAGGACCACATTTCCTTCCGCCGTGACCAGGTCATTCTCGAAATCATAGTCGATTCTGTCGGCGCTGAACTCGATTTCATCGGCTTGCTGGTCCGGTGAAACAGCAGGGTCGCTTTGGGTTTGACCCATGGCGGGCGCAGGAATTGCCGCAGTCAGGGACAGGGTAAAAAGGGCGAGTGAAGATTTCATCGACTGGCTCAACCTGCTTTCAGCCCCATTTTGAACAGCATCAAATATCGCACTGTCCGTCTTCCGATCGCCTATTGCATCAGTTTGCCTGGTCTGCAAATTTTTCTTTGACAGATTCCGATGAACAGATGCTTGACCAAAAAAGCAAGACGGTGCAGCAACGCCGCAGGATAGAATGATCGTCGTTCCCTTCATGATGGAGTTCGATCGACGCGTGAACCACCGAGGCTTTTCACTCCTCAGAAAATAAGAACAAGGACAGTTTCCCGATGATTTTCAACTTTGCCAGTCAGCGGCCTGCGGATGCCGACGCGATAATTTTTGCAATCACCCAGAACGGATTTGACGGTTTTGAGCTCGAACTCGAGCAAGCGGACTTGGTGAAAGCGGCGGCAAAAGCGGCACGATTTGAAGGCAAGCTGGGCGACGTCTTCGAAATTTTCGTGACCGAAGCGGGTAAAACGCTGCGTATAATCTTGACGGGATTGGGCAAGGGCAAGGCCAAAGATGCCGAATCTGCGGGGGGGTCGGCGATAGCCAAAATTCTGGCCTCCGGATCCAGGCATGCGGTGATGGAACCATCGGGCCTGGACGAAACCCATCTCGCAAAACTGCTGTTCGGGGCGAAATTGCGCAGCTGGCGGCATGACAAATACCGGACCACCATGCCTGAAAAGCAAAAGGTCACGCTTGAGAAAATCACCGTGGCTGATGAAAATCTGGCAACCGCCAAAATCTGGCAGGATCTGTCAGCGGTGGCGGATGGCGTGGCTCTCACGCGCGAACTGGTCGCGGAGCCAGCCAATCGCATCTATCCCGAGAGTTTTGTCGCTCGCTGTGAGGAACTGAAGGATCTTGGCGTGGAATTCACCGTGCTGGGCTGGGATGAAATGGAGAAGCTGGGCATGGGCGCTCTGCTCGGCGTTTCGCAAGGGTCCGAACGTCCGCCGCGCTTGCTGGCGATGCGCTGGGACGGCACCAACGGCGCCCAGAAAACCCCGCTGGCGCTGGTCGGCAAGGGCGTCACTTTCGATACTGGCGGGATTTCGCTTAAACCCGGGGCCGGTATGGAAGAAATGAAATGGGATATGGGCGGTGCTGGCGCGGTTGCCGGAACCATGAAAGCGCTCGCCGGTCGCAAGGCCAAGGCGCATGTCGTCGGCGTTTGCGGGCTGGTGGAAAACATGCCTGACGGCAAGGCGCAGCGCCCCGGCGATGTTGTCACCAGCATGAATGGCCAGACCATCGAGGTGATCAATACCGATGCCGAAGGACGGCTGGTATTGTGCGACGCGATGCACTGGACGCAGGAGACATTCAAACCGGAAGTGATGATCGACCTGGCAACGCTGACCGGCGCCATGATCATTGCGCTGGGCAATGAACATGCCGGTTGTTTCAGCAACGACGATGATCTTGCCGACGACCTGATCGACGCGGGCAAGGATTCGGGCGATCCGCTCTGGCGGCTTCCGATCGGCCCCGCCTATGACAAGCTGATCAATTCGCCGATTGCCGACATGAAGAATGTGGGGCCACGCGGAGCCGGATCCATTACCGCAGCGCAGTTTCTCAAGCGGTTTGTCAAGGACGGCGTGAAATGGGCGCATCTCGATATCGCCGGCATGGTCTGGGCCGACAAGGCCGGTCCCGTCTGGGACAAAGGCGCGACCGGCTATGGCGTGCGCCTGCTCAACCAATATGTCGCAGACAATTTCGAAGATTGATTGAAGATATTGCAGCGAGCTTTTGGTCGGGACGTGCAAGGGGATCGTCGTGCAGGTTGATTTTTATCATCTGACACGTGATCCGGCGGAAATGCTGGTGCCGATGCTGGCGGGAAAATCGCTGGATATCGGCAAGAGACTGTTGCTTGTAGCCGGCGACGAAGCCCAATGCGCTATTCTCGGCAATGCCTTGTGGTGCGCCCGGCCGGTCAGCTTTCTTGCCCATGATGTCGCGGGATCGGAACGACAGGCGGACCAGCCGATTCTGATTTCCGATTCCTGCGATCCGGCAAATGGCGCGTCCTACATCATTCTGGCAGACGGCCAGTGGCGCGACGAGGCGCTGGCCTTCGAACGCGCCTTCTTGCTGTTCAACGCCGGGCAGATCGACCATGCGCGCACCGTCTGGTGGCAATTGACCGCCCGGGAAGATGTCACCCCGCGCTACTGGAAGCAGGATGGCGGCCGCTGGGTCGAGGGCCCCTGATTTGATTGTGGCGAGCAAATTCGATAGAGCCCGTGAAGGGTCGCATTCTATCATTCGGAGCTTGTTCCATGTTTAAATATCTGATTCTACCCGCAACCGTCATGGTCGCCGCATGCGGCGGCGCTGACAATGACGGCGCGTCCGGCACCTTTGAAGATGGCGAGGGCAATGTCGGCAGCTATTCGGTTAGCGGTGACGAACAGAATGGCGAAACAGTGATCAAGTCGGATCAGGGCGAAGTGCGAATCGTGACCGGTGACGAGGCGGTGAAGAGTTTGCCGATGGGTATCAGTCTCTATCCCGGCGCCGAAGTGCAGCCGAGCATGGCCGGCATGGCAGAAGGACGGTCCGGTGCGATGGTCGTTCTCAAAACGGCAGACAGCGCGGACGAGGTGATAGATTTTTATCGCAACCAGTTGAAGTCCGGGGAAATCGAAGTCAAGACCGACGTCAACGCAGGTGACACGCGGGTGCTTGCCGGGGAACGGTCGGATGGCGAGGCCGTGCACATCTCCACGACCAAGGCCCCTGATGGCGGAGTGATGGTGTCGATCATTGCCGGCGGCAAAAAGCAGTAGGTGATCGAGAACTTGCCATGGTGCAGTGCAGCGGCTAAGGGCGGCGCAAACTTGTGCAACCCCCGAATTTATGGAGCATTATCATGGCCGTGACACGGACATTTTCGATCATCAAACCCGACGCAACCCGTCGCAATATCACCGGTGCCGTCACCAAGATGCTGGAAGAGGCCGGCCTGCGCGTGGTCGCGTCCAAGCGCATTCACATGACCCGCGAGCAGGCCGAGGGCTTTTACGCGGTGCACAAGGAACGCCCCTTCTTCGGCGAGCTGGTAGACTTCATGATCAGCGGCCCCTGTGTGGTGCAGGTGCTTGAGGGCGAAAATGCGATGCAGCGCAACCGCGACATCATGGGCGCGACCAATCCGGCCGATGCCGAACCGGGCACGATTCGCAAGGAACTCGCCGAAAGCCTGGAAGCGAACACCGTCCACGGTTCTGACAGCGAAGAAAATGCGGCGATCGAGATCGCCTATTTCTTCAATGAAGATGAAATAGTCGGCTAGTCTTTTCGCACATTTTTAGCGCATTCAGACGCCCGGCTGCAATATTGCGGTCGGGCGTTTTTGTTTCTGCGATCGTCGGGGCGGGCCATCCGGGCCGGCCCGGGAACCGCTCTATGCCGCTGCATCCCACGCTTTGCGCGACCAGCCTCTGTCTGCCGGACAGCTTTATCATATTGCTTGTTGCAAATGCTAATGATTCGCAATAGGAGTTCCCTCACAAGATTCACTTGTGAGGGAAAATAATGCGACTTCTGAAAACTGCCATCCTGGGCGCGACTGCGCTTGCCCCTTTACCCGCCTTGGCCGCGAGCGCCGTGGACGATTTCGAGCAACGCACGATCATCGTTACCGGTGCGAAGGAAGAAGCCAGCACCGCCACCAAGACCGACACGCCGATCATCGAGACCCCGCAACCCATCACCGTGATCGACGACGAGCTCTATCTCGCACAGGGAGCAATCAGCATTGGCGATACGCTGAACTATGTGGCTGGTGTGACCGCCAATCCCTACGGACCGGACAGCCGGGTCGACGGTGCCTTCGTCCGGGGGATCAACGCGCTGCAGTTTCGCGACGGCATGCGCGACATTTTCAGCTATTATGCCAGCATCCGCTCCGACCCCTATAATTTCGACCAGGTCGAACTGGTTCGCGGCCCCGCTTCGGTTCTGTTCGGTCAGGGCGCGCTTGGCGGGATCATCAATCTCGTGTCGAAACGGCCCGAATTCGAAGCGAGCGGCGAAGCCTCGGTCCGCTACGGCTCGTTCGATCGCGAGGAAGCGCTGGTCGACGTGACCGGCCCCTTGGGCGAAACCGTCGCTGCCCGGATCGTGACCCGGGTGCGCGACGCCGACACGCAGACCGACTATGTGCCCGACGACCGGGTGATGATCTCCCCGTCGGTCACGTTCCGGCCTTCCCCCGATACCGACTTCACCCTGATCGGCCTCTACCAGGAGGACGACGGCGGCTCGACCTCGCAATTCCTGCCGCTGGTCGGCACGATCCTGCCCAATCCCAACGGCCAGCTGCCGAACAACCTGTTCCTCGGCAAGCCGGGCTGGGATCGCTATGATGGACGCCTGCTGCAGGGAACCGCGCTGTTCGAACATCGCTTTGGCGAGACGGCAAAGCTCAATCTCAAGGCGCGCTATATCGACAGCGACCTGAGCTATTTCACCCATTATCCGAACAGCTATTCCAACCCCGCCAATCCCTATCTCGACGCCGACCAGCGGCTCATCGGTCTTTATGTCGACGGCAGCATCGCGCGGATGGAAATCTTCTCCACCGACAATAATGTTCAGCTCAACTTCAACACCGGTTCGGCCATCGAGCATGATTTGCTCGCGGGTATCGATTACAGCTTCAACACCGTCCACAAGGTTGGCGGCTTCGCGGTCGAAGCGATCGATATCTACGATATCGATTATGACGCGCTGTCCGATTATGGCGGCAGTCTGCCGACACCGACCACGGTCAACGAGGATGTCGCGCAGGACCAGGTCGGTCTGTACGTCCAGAACCAGATGCGCTTCTTCGACCGCGTCTCGGTCGTGCTGGGGGTCCGGCGCGACTGGACCAGTGCGCAGAGCAGGGGTGGCGCGACCCGGCATGATGCGGCGACGACGTTCCGCGCCGGCGTGATCGCCGAAATCGTCGACGGCGTCTCGCCCTTCTTCAGCTATACCGAGAGCTTCGAACCGATCGCCGGGACAGCGAGCAACGGCAGCGCCTTCATTCCCAAGTCGGGCCGCCAGTTCGAGGCGGGGATCAAGGTCCATCCGACCGACGCCATCCTGATGACCTTCACCGGCTATCATATCAAGGAAAGCAACCGGCCGGTTTCGGACGACAGCACCGCCGATCCGTTCGACCAGATCCAGATCGGCTCTCTCGTCTCGGAGGGCGTCGAGTTTGAAGGCACCGCCGCGCTTCCGGGTGAACTCAACATCATCGCCAACATGAGCTACAACGAAGCCGAAGCGGCAGGCACCGGGCGTCAGCTCGACAATGTCCCCAAATTCAACGCCTCGCTCTGGGCTACCAAGGGCTTTGCGCTGGGCAATGACACGACATTGCTGCTTGGCGGCGGCGTGCGCCATGTCGGCAAGAACCGCTCGTTCGGCCCCGCCTTTCCGAACGGCATATTGACCCCGTCCTACACGCTGGTCGATGCTCTGGCGGAGCTGACCTACGCCAACTGGAGCTTGGCGCTCAACGCCACCAACCTTTTTGACAAGCGCTATTATTCGGCCTGTCTGGCGCGCGGCGACTGTTTCGTGGGCAGCGAACGCAATGTCATGGGCACATTGAGCTACCGCTTCTGATGCCACAGGAAATGCTCTTCTTCGCTGCAACGGCCGGCGCGATCGCTGCCGTTGCGGTGTTGCGCCTGTCCTGGGCACGGCCCCGGCGATCGGTTGCTCTCAACGCCACCGGCTGGCTGATTCTCCTGCTCTCGCTGGCGGCGGGATGGGCCTGTGCCGGGGCATGGGGGGTCTCGATCCTGTCGCTCTGGGCGATGGGCGCGGCCTTTGTCGTGCTCGCCGCCGCCGCCTGGACCTCGCCGCCCGCCCGGCGAAAGCCGCCCAGTCGCCGCGCCGGCATGCTGCCCGATGCCGGCGAACCGCTCCGGCTCGGCGGGCGCATCGCCACCTTTCTGATCGTCGTGCTGGCGGGGATGGTTGCGGCCGTTGCCCTGGGACTGGCGACCCGCTGGCTCGCCCTGCTGATCGGGGCCAGCGCGGCCAATGCCAATGTGCTGGCGCTGTTTGTCGTCCCGCTAGGCTGGACGATATTGGCGTTCCTGATCCTGATGACCGAAAGCCGCAGGCGCCAGATCGCCATCCTTGCCGCTGCGGTCGCCACCGCCATCCCATCACTTGCCAGCGAGAGCCTGCTATGAGCAACATCATCGAACCGGGGACGGTGAAGAAATCCCTGTCCGCCCATGCCGCCATCGGCCTGATCGCCGGCGCGCTGCTCTATATCGTCTCGCTGACCGGGACGGTCGCCGTCTTCTATCAGGAACTGCAGCGGGTCGAGCAACCGGTCGGGCCGGAAATGTTTGCGATTGCGCCCGACGCCGTGCAGCGCGGCGTCGAGGCGGTGCTGGCTAGCGAGGCCGGCAAGCCGGTGACCACCCATCTCTATGTCCATCTTCCGGTAGAGCAATTGCCGCGCGCGACCGTCACCACCGATACCCAGGCCCTCCATCTGGCACCGGATGGCACCATCGCCGGACGCGAAGAAATCGCCTGGTCGGATTTTCTGGTGCAGCTGCACTATACGCTCAACCTGCCGGCTCTGGTCGGCATCACCATCGTCGGGATATTGGGGGTGATGATGCTGGCGCTGGTGGTCAGCGGCGTTGTCGCCCATCCGCGCATCTTCCGCGATGCCTTCCGCCTGCGCGCCCGCAACGGCAATGGCACCGGCCTTGCCGACTGGCACAACCGGCTGAGCGTGTGGACTCTGCCTTTCTCGGTCGCGATCGCGCTGACCGGGGCGCTTATCGGGCTGGCGAGCGTCGCCGCCTACGCCATCGCCGCAGATGACTATCAGGGCGATGTCGAGGCAGTCTATGGTCCGATTTTCGGCGAAGAAGGCGAGCCCGATCCGCGTCCGGCCCCTGCACCCAATGTCGCGGGCGCGCTGGCGCACATGGCCCGGGCCTATCCGGGGGTCGAGGTGACCTATGCCATTCTCCACGATCCCTTGACCCGGGGCCAGCATGTCCAGATCGTCGGAGAGCATGATCGGCGGCTCATTTTCGGCGAATATTATGCGTTTAACGCGAACGGGGAATTCGAGCACAGGGCCGGCCTGTCCGATGGCGAACTGGGGCAGCAGGCCGCGGCCTCCACATACCGGCTGCATTTCGGAACATTTGCCGGCCTCCCGGGCAAGCTCGCCTATCTTCTGTTCGGTGCTGCCCTTACCGCCATCTGCGCCACCGGCATCTATATCTGGCTCGGCAAACGCAGGCGGCGGGGTATCGCGGAGCCCCGGCTCCGGGGTGCCTGGCACGGTGCGGTCCTGGGGACCCCGCTCGCCCTGGTCCTTACATTTCTTGCGAGGCTGATCACAGGCAACGACTTTCCCTTCGCAATTGCATTCTGGACGTTCCTGGCGGCTGCCGTTGTCATCGGGGCGATTGTCGCAAGGCGAACAGCTGCAGGGGTTACGACTGTTTCCGGAAACTGACGACACGCACCGATCGAGATCGAACGGACAAATTCACGCCGCTGCCGCATGATGGCCGTCACCGCTGTCCGGTCGGCATTTGCGCCTGTTCCGGTCTGGACCAGTCGCGCGGCAGCCCTGTCGTTCCACAAACATTAGGTTTCCGGCTAACCCCGCTCGCGAATTCAAACTGTCCCGCGCATCCATCCTGGGTCCGGTTTGATCCCATATGTTGCGCGGTGAAGACACGGATAAACTGTCGAGGTCGATTAAAGACCGGAACTTAAAAGAAAATTCACTAATTCTTTCTAGACCAAACATCCCATAGACGACGCAGATCGGCTTGGCGCTCAACTTGCGCCGCAAATCGGAAAAGACCCCTGTCCGGCCGAACGTCATGCAGCGTGTAATCATGGGGGGCGGGAGAGCGCGCTCGGCGGTTTGGAAGGCAATATTGGAGCTTAAAAGTCGCATTGGTTTAGAAGAGGGTCGCAGACATGAAGCCGATCAATCAGGATGATTTCAAGCGGGTAGAATCGTTGCACCGGCTGCATATCCTGGACACACCTCGTCAGGCATCCTTTGACAGAATAACCAAGCTTTGTGCCGATGTTTTCGATTGCTCGATTTCGCTCATCTCGCTGGTTGATGAACAGCGCCAGTGGTTCCTTTCCTCCGTCGGGGTGGATGTCCGCGAAACGCCGCGGGAAATATCCTTCTGTGACCATGCCATCGCGGCCGGATGCAGCTTGCTCGTGCCCGATGCTCTGGAGGACGAGCGGTTTGCCGATAACCCTCTGGTCCATTACACACCCGCGATCCGTTCTTATCTCGGTACCCCTATCAAGAGCCCGGACGGAGCATTGATCGGTACCCTGTGCATCGCGGATCAGCGCGCAGGCCGTTTCGACGATGACCACATCCTCAAGCTGGAAATCATCGCAGCGACCGTTGAAGATCTGATAAGGGCGCACTCTCAGGCTTCCGTTACCTCCTATCTCAACTCCCAGCTTGATGCGCGAAGCAGTCGGCTCAATCGAGCCAATCGGATATTCAAGCAGGCGGAGAAAATTGCAAAAATTGGTTCATGGGAGTGGAACGAGGAGACTCGTGAACTGACCTGGTCGGACGAAGCCTTCGCGATTTTTGGTTCTCCGGAAATCCGACCCACGTCCATTGAAGAAACATTTCTCTATTACGCTCAGGACGATCAGCAAAAAGTGACGGAAGCGGTCGCAAATATAAACAAGCATCAGGACTCGTTTGAATTTGAAGCAGGCTTGAACGCGGCAGACGGCACGTTCAAGCGGGTGAAAGCGATGGGAGAATATCTGGAGGCAGACCAGCGCGGTCCCGCGCGTTTGGTCGGCATCATCCAGGATATAACGGAATCCCATCACACGCGCCTCGCCCTGCAGCGCGCCGCGGACCGCGATGCCCTGACCGATCTCTACAATCGCAATGCCCTGGATCGCTTTCTGCAGAACACGCTTGGGAAGCTCAAGAAGACCGGTTCGAACGCCTTCTTGCTGATGCTTGATCTGGATGGCTTCAAGGACATCAACGATACGTTCGGACATTTGATCGGCGATGTTTTTCTGGAGAAGATCAGCTCCCGCATAGTGGACGCGCTTCCCCACGGGGCGATTGTCGCAAGATGGGGTGGCGATGAATTTGTGATCCTGACTGCGCCGGACATTGACTTGCAGGCGGCGAAGCAGCTCGGTGATGAAATACTTGTCAGCGTGGAACGTCAGTTCGAAATTTCAGGACGCAAGATGGGAGTCAGCGCGACGTGCGGTCTGGTCGAGATCGACGAGCGATCCATCGCCAGAGAGATTATTCGCAAGGCTGATCTGGCGCTTTATCACGGAAAAGAGCGCGAACCCGGACGCGTACACGCATATGTACCCGAACTGGAGCAAGCGAACCATCACCGGCAAGCGGCGATCGCGAAAGTCCGGGAAGCTCTGGATCGTGACCGCATCTTCGCCGGCTACCAGCCCATTATAGATCTCAGGACAAGCCGGTTGGTCGGACTGGAAGCGCTGATGCGATTGAGCGTCTCGAACGGCGAGCAGATTACCGCATCGCAGGTTCTGCCGGCAATCCTGGATCCGATCCTGTCTCGCGAGATTGGCGAGCGCATGTTGTCCAGCGTGTGCAGGGAACTGGCAGAAATCGAGCAGTCCCAGCCAGATCTGCAATTTGTCAGCATCAATGCAACCGAAGCGGACCTGTTGAGCCGCGATTTTGCGGACAATTTATTGTCGAGGTTGAATGAGGTCAAAATCAGTCCCGCGAAAATCACGCTCGAGGTTACCGAAACCATGCTGATGGTCAATGATACAACCACAGTGCAGAATGTTCTCTCCGAACTGAGCGCAGCGGGAATGCGCATCGCGCTGGACGATTTCGGAACAGGCTTTTCATCGCTGTCGCATCTCAGGGATTTCCCCATAGACGCGGTCAAAATAGACAAGAGCTTCATCAAGTCGATCACCGCCGAGCACCAGTCGAGGCTGATCGTCCAGGCGCTAATCAACATGGCCAGCAATCTTGGCATCGAGGTCATAGCGGAAGGCGTCGAGACCAAGGAGCAGCGCAATCTTCTGCTCCAGCTCGGCTGCAACCTGGGTCAGGGTTTTCTGATCAGCCCGGCCCAAAGCGCCAGCCATATCAAGCTCATGGAGTTTCCGAATACATTGAGTGCGGCAACGGACAAATTGAAGGTGGCCTAGCGGCGGTGCAGCCGTTTGCGATACGGATCCCGCAGACGTCATTGCGAGCGCAGCTTGATGGAATGGGACGAATATCTAGCCTGGCCAGGTTGCCCGTTCACCCTCCCGCGTGATGTGCCTCCGTTACCGCAGCGCTGGTCGCCTCTTCGGCGCGTTCCCAGTCGTGAAAGGCTTCGCGGCGAACGATGATCCAGCGACCGTCGCGCCTTTCCAGCTTGTCGCAATAGCGCCCGGCGACGATCCAGTCGGTGGCCTTGCCGCGGGTCTCGCACGGGGCGAATTCGGGATGGCCCGCCTCGACATAGTGATAGGCGACAAAATTGGCCTCGCTGGCGGCGCTGTTGCCGTCGTCCGAAAGCGTGATATGGACGTTGGAAATCGAATGGTGGGTGCCTGGAATATGCTCCAGTACCTGGCTGGCAAAGCCGATGAACTCGTCCGGCGGCCCTTCATATTCGGCATGTTTGTGGACATGGTCATCAGCAAAGCAGGAGCGGACGAGCGGCCAGTCGCGGCGATCGATGCCCTTGCAATAGCGGTGCAGGATATCCCGAATTTCCTCGCGTGCCGACAGCTGTTCCAACGTGTACATCCCTGATATCTCCTCATTTTGCCAGTCGTTATTATTTGACTCTGGCCTTAGCTTTCAACGCAATATTTGTTGAGGAGATAGAGCATGGGCCGACTGCAAGGCAAAGTGGCAATAATAACAGGTGCGGCGAAGGGACTGGGCGAGGCCGATGCCCGGATGTTCGCGCGCGAGGGCGCGACCGTGATCCTGACCGACATGGATGCGGACAATGGCAGGCGCGTTGCCGCGGAGCTCGGCGGCTTGGCGGAATTCCATGTCCAGGATGTGCGCGACGAACAGGCATGGGAAGACCTGATCGCCGATATTGTCTCGCGTCACGGCAAGCTCGACATATTGGTCAATAATGCCGGGGTGGTCGAGCCGGGCACGATCGAGACGCAGACGGCAGAGGAATATCGCTTCGTCATGGCGGTCAGCGCCGATGGTGCCTTTTATGGCTGCAAATATGCCGTGCCGGCGATGAAGATATCGGGCGGCGGCGCGATCATCAACATGTGCTCGATCGCCTCGATCGTCGGTGAGCCGATCGTGGTCGCCTATGCCATGGCCAAGGGCGCGATCGAGAGCCTGACCCGCAGCGTCGCGGTGCACTGCGCCAACAACAAATATAATATCCGCTGCAACAGCGTGCATCCGGCCGGCATATTGACGCCGATGGTCGAGGGCATCGGGCCCAAGGTGATGGGCCGCGACGATCTGCGTCCGGCGAGCGAAGGTCCGGCCCCGAGTGCGCTCGGCGAACCGGATGATATCGCCAACACCGTCCTGTTCCTGGCATCGGACGAAAGCAAGTTCATCAATGGCGCCGCGATCCGGGTCGACAATGCGAAATCGGTGATGGAGGGCGTCGTGCCGTAACTGGTCGGCAATCGTTCTGCCCTCCCACTTGTCCTTCGCTCGCGAGATCCCATGTAGAAGGTCAGTCCCTTTCTGTTGGAGAAAAAATATTATGAATCAGAACAATATAGCCATGGCTTGCCCGGTCGACGGCGCTCCGCTGGTGATGAGCGAACGGGCCGGAATCGAGATCGACTATTGCCCCACTTGCCGGGGCGTATGGCTTGATCGCGGGGAACTGGACAAGATTATCGAACGCAGCGCGCAAACAGCTCCGCCGGCATCGCCGGGACGACCCGCCTCCGACCCGCGCGGGTATGGCGATGACCGGGGCCGTGGTCATGAAGGCTCGGGTTATCCTCCCCGCAAGCGGAAGAAATCCTTTCTCGAGGAACTGTTCGACTAGACCCTGTTTCAGTGAAGTGGAAGCATTGGGTCAAAGCCAGCCGGACTTCCTGAACCGGTAATAAAGCGTCAGGCAGATCATCGCGACGATGCCCATGACAATGAAATAGCCATATTGCGTCTCCAATTCGGGCATATGGGCGAAGTTCATTCCGTAAATGCCGGCAATCGCGGTCGGCACGGCTAGGATCGCTGCCCAGGAAGCCAGCTTGCGGGTGATGTCGCCCTGCCGTTGCTGTTCGATCAGCGCGCTGGTCTCCATGACGGAATTGAGCATTTCGCGGTGCAGTGCAACCAGCGACGCAACGCGCCGCACATGGTCCAGCACGTCGCGAAAATAGGGGCGCACTTCTTCGTCGATATTGGGCAGATCAAGTTTGGCGAGCTTGGCGCAAACCTCCTCCATGGGAATCAGCATGCGCTGGAGTAACAGCAGATCGCGGCGCAGGTTGAACAATTCTCGCATTTCGGTTCGGGTCAGGGCTGATTCGAGCGCGCTCTGCTCAAGACGCTGGACGATTTCTCCCGCCGAATCGATCACCGGGAAATAATTGTCGGCGATCATGTCCAGCAGGCTGTGCAGCACATAATCGACACCTTGGGCCAATTGCCCCGGGCGGGTTTCCAGCTTGGCTCGCACGGCCGAATGGCCCTGATCCGATCCGTGGCGGACGCTGACGATATGATTGCGGCCAACGAAGAACGACGTTTCGCCATAAGCGATATGGCCCTCTTCCATTTTGGCGGTGCGGACAACGATGAACAGCTGGTCGCCGTAAATTTCAAGCTTCGGCAGTTGGTGGGCGTGCAGCGCGTCCTCGACGGCCAATGGATGCAGGCTGTAAGTCTGCGCACAGGCACTGATTTCCTCGGGGGTGGGTTCGAACAATCCGGTCCACGAGAATTCGTTCGTGCCTGCCTCAGAATCTTGGGATATGGTCTTGCCGGGCATTGCGTCGCCCACCGGCTTGCCGTCGCGATATTTACGCGCTGCAATGATCGTCATATGCCCTCCTGTGGCCTACTTATCAGGCGCTTGATGCCGCTGCCCTCGAACGAAAATTTGAAATCTTTCCATGTGCGCGACCAGCGGCACGCACCAATCCGCTCGCCGGGGTGAGCCGCATCCAGCAGGATGGCACTTTCCGGCGACATGCGATAGAAAAGTCGTTCGGGGCAATGGTGTCGCTCCTACCAGCAGGCCGGTTAAATATTTCGCGGTCAACGCGGATATCCCGCTGGAACCGGTGCAATGCGCCTAGTTTGCCTGGATATTTTTAGCAATGATTTTGGCATGTCGACTGACCGATCCTGTGCCGATTCCCGTTGCAGAATGACCGATCTTGTGCAAGCTACCCCAATACCGATAAAATTTCATCGGCGCAATGCTGGCCGCTTGATCGGTTCCTGGCCATGACGGCATGGCCCGCAAGTGGGAAATTCAGATCGATTCACTGCTTATTCGCGCAACCGCTTGCCTTGAACCGTGAAAATCGAGTAGCTTGATCTCATGGATCGCGATCAAAATTCCAGCGAACAGGACCAGATGGCGATTTCCCAATCGGATTTGCCAAAGGCTTCGGTCATGGCGCTGATCGAGAATAGTCCGATAGCCTCGGTCGTCAGCAATCCGCGCCTGCCCGACAATCCGATTGTCGCCGTCAACGATGCCTTCCAGCAGCTCACAGGCTATGACCGCAGCTTCATTGTCGGACGCAATTGCCGGTTTCTGGCGGGCAAGGCGACCGAGCCCTGGCTGACCGAGGAAATCCGCCGCGGGGTACGGCAGCAAAGATCCGTTCTGGTCGAGATTCTGAATTACAAGAAGGATGGCACGGCCTTCCAGAATGCGGTGCTGGTCGCGCCACTGTTCGACGAAGAGGGCAAACTGGAATATTTCCTCGGATCGCAGGTGGAAATCGATGCTGATGCACCGAGCCTGGCAAAGGCGCGGCGGATGCGGGCGGTCGAGATCGTGAAGGACCTGTCGAAACGGCAGCGCGAGGTCCTGCAATTTATCGCCAAGGGCCTGCTCAACAAGCAGATTGCCCATGAACTGGGTCTCAGCGAGCGGACCATCAAGATGCACCGTTCGATTCTGATGAAAAGGCTCGACGTCCCGAGCGCCGCCGACATGGTCCGGCTGGCGGTGGAAGCGGGGATGTAGCCTGTCGGGCATACGGTCCAAGGGCCGTATCGATTCACTGCCGGATTTTCGCTAAACCCTTATCTGCATCGCGGGTTGGAACTTCTTTCCCAATTCGGGCCGCAGATATTTTTTGGGCATCATTATCTCCCTCCTCCATGATGCCCAAAGATTTTCAGCCCGTGATGCGCTTTTTTCTAGAATTGGTTCGCGAACGTGATCATCCGCGTCAGGCGCTTCGGCGCAACCTGGCACCAGCTCTTGAAAAGTTGATCCCCGACATGGTCCCAATCTGTACGACGCTGGTCCAGGCGGATCGCGATCCATCCTGATTTTCCGTAAAATTTCGGTGAATAATAGAGATCCGGATCGGCGTCGATCAGGGCTGCCTGTTCATCCGGTCCGGTGGTCTTGACGAGCAGCGCGACACTGGCCTCGCCGTGATGGCTCTGCGCAAAATAGGCGAAATATTTGCCAGTCGCTTCGCTGCCCACTCGCCAACCAGGCGCTCCGAAGCTTGCCCGTTCGTGGGTTTCCGCCAGAGCCAGCGCACGCTGGCGGACCTGCTCCAGAATCCAGTCCGGATCGGTCTCGCGCGTGACATATTGCGAAAGTACCCGGGGATAGAGTTGATGCTCCGCGATCAGGATACGGTCGGCAAGGCTGTCGGCGTCGTCATCGGGCAGGACGGCCACTTCCGTCTGGGCCAGCACCGGGCCGTCATCCAGCTCCGCAGTCACCAGATGGACAGTGCATCCCGCGACCTTGTCGCCCGCGTCGATCGCGCGCTGATACGTATCTAGGCCCTTGTATTTGGGCAGCAGGCTGGGGTGGATATTGAGCATATGATTCGCCCATTTCCTGACAAAGCCGTCGCTCAATATGCGCATGTAACCGGCCAGCACTACATATTCGGCACCGGCTTGAACAATGGCGTCGTGCATGATGGTGTCATGCGCTTCGCGCGACAGGCCCTTGTGCGGATGGGTGAAGGTGGCAATGCCTTCTGCCTGCGCCAGCCTCAGGCCGGGGGCCTCGCGATTGTTGGACGCCACCAGCACGATTTCATATGCGCAGTCGGGGGCTTTGGCGGCATAGACCAGCGCTGCCATGTTGGAGCCGCGGCCTGAAATCAATATCGCGATCCTGGCTTTTTCAGCCATTATGGGAAGCGGACCAGTCGTTCGTCGCCGACCATATGCCGCGTGCTCCCGTCACAGTACAGCCTGTAGCGCCCTTGCGAATCTCGCCGATCCGATGGACTGTTTCACCAGCGGCCTCGAGGTCTGCGGTGATCGTCACCGCTTCGTCGGGCGCGACCGCCAATACCATCCCGATCCCGCAATTGAAGGTTCGCGCCATTTCTTCAGGCTCGATATTGCCCTGTGCCTGCAGAAAAGCCATCAGCCGGGGTTGCTCCCAGCTGGCTGCGTCGACCTCGGCATGCAATCCATCGGGAAGGACGCGCGGGATATTTTCCAGCAGGCCGCCTCCGGTGATATGGGCGAGGGCCTTGATCCGTCCGGACTGCATCAGCGGGAGGAGCGATTTCACATAAATGCGGGTTGGCGCGATCAACGCTTCGATCAACAGGATGTCGGGATCGAACAGGGCAGGGCGGTTCATCTTCCAGCCCTTGTCCTCCGCCAGACGCCGGACCAGCGAAAAACCGTTGGAATGGACGCCGGAGGATTCGAGGCCGAGCAGCAGGTCACCGGATTCGATGGTTGCGCCGGTCACCGCCTTCTCGCGTTCCACGGCGCCGACGCAGAAACCCGCAAGGTCATAATCGCCCTCGGCATACATGCCCGGCATTTCCGCGGTTTCGCCGCCGATCAAGGCGCAGCCGGCCATCTTGCAGCCGTCCGCAATCCCGGCGATCACGCGTTCAGCGATACCGTTTTCCAATCGACCGGTAGCAAAATAGTCCAGGAAAAACAGAGGCTCCGCCCCTTGAACAATCAGGTCATTCACGCACATGGCGACCAGATCGATGCCGACGCTGTCATGCCGGTCATGGTCGATCGCAAGCTTGAGCTTGGTGCCCACGCCGTCATTGGCGGCTACCAGCAGAGGGTCCTGATAGCCGGCGGCCTTGAGATCAAAAAAGCCTCCGAAACCGCCCAGCTCGGCATTGGCTCCTGCTCGCGCCGTAGCTTTGGCCAGCGGCGCAATTGCCTTGATCAGGGCATTGCCTGCCGCAATGGAAACACCGGCTTTCGCATAGGTGTAAGAATCCGGTTCATTTTGCTTTTCACTCATAACTTGTGCGATTAGACAAGTCGTGGCTGGATTTCCACGCCATAATCGTCAAAAGGGCGCAAATGAGTTTTTTGAGTACCTTCAAAATCAAGATCGCTGCCATCATTGCCGTTGTAACGATGCTCGCGGGAACGGTTGTCTATGCCCAGCTGGAAGGCACCGAGCGCGGAGTTGCGCCGCTGGCAAGCACCGGCGATTTCGAAGTCATGGGCGTAAAAGTCGATGTCTATGGCGACAACGCCTTTGATGCCCGCAAAAAGGGCTGGGAAGAAGTCCAGCGCGAAGCCTGGAAGATGCTCTACAAGCGTTCCCAGGGCAGCGAAACGAAAGGCTTGCCGGATGCAACGCTGAATACGATCGTCTCGGCCATCATCATCGAGCAGGAACAGATCGGCCCCAAGCGCTATATCGCCACGCTAGGCGTGATGTTCGACCGGGCGAGAGCGGGATCGATACTGGGAGTGGGTGGTCGGCGGTTGCGCTCGCCGCCGTTGCTCGTGTTGCCGATCATGTGGAGCGGGGGTTCGCCGCAAGTTTTCGAAAATCGCACCGAATGGCAAAAGGCCTGGGCGCGCTTCAACTCGGGCAACAGCGCCATCGACTATGTTCGCCCCTATGGATCGGACAGCGAGTCGCTAGTGCTGACGGCAGGTCAGGCCAATCGTCCGAATCGGCGATGGTGGCGAAACATATTGGATCAATTTGGTGCAGCGGATGTGGTCATTCCGATTGTCCGCCTGACCTACGGATATCCCGGCGGGCCGGTGACCGGTCGCTTCACTGCCCGCTACGGCCCCGACAACCGCTATATTGACAGCTTCACCCTGAAAGTGGGTCGCAGTGAAGATATTCCGGAGATGCTCGACAAGGGCATCGCGCGGCTCGACAATATCTATGCCAGCGCGTTGACACGCGGCGTCCTGAAAACCGACAAATCGCTGATCATCGAGGATCCGTTCAATCTGGAAGAGCTGGATCTCGATGATTTCGACCTTCCTGCTGATCCCGCCGGCGAAATCATCCCGGGCGATGGCTCGGTGACCGCGGGCGCGGACAGCGGGACCGAATCGCCGGTCGAAGCGCCGGGGACGGCGTCCGCTGCCACCAGCAGCATTTCCCTGCAGTTTGACACACCGGACGTCAGCGCGGTCGGTCGCGGTGAATCGGCGGTGCGCTCCATTCCCGGGGTCACATCTGCTTCGACCTCGAGCCTGGCGCTGGGCGGCGTCTCTGTCATGAGCGTGACATATCGCGGGGATATCTCGGCTCTGGCCCAAGCCCTGCGGGCACAGGGCTGGCAGGTCCAGCAGGGAGCGGGCGCCTTGCGTATCAGTCGTCCCGGACAGTAAAGCAGCGAGCGCGTGAGCCAGATAGCCCTTCCTCTTGAACAGAAGCCGCCAGCCGAACAGGGTGGATATCTGGTGACAGAGGCCAATGCCGCAATCCACGAGCAGTTACAGAACTGGCAAGGCTGGTCGCATCACACGCTGATCCTGACCGGACCGGCCGGCTCGGGGAAAAGCACGATGGCAGCGTCGTTCGCCAGGGACAGCGGCGGCCTGTGCCTCGATGATGCATCCGACCATGGCGATACGGAGATTTTCCATCTCTGGAATCGGGCCAATATGGAGCACAGACCGCTGCTGATGGTTTCGGAAAAGCCGGTCGCTCGGTGGGGTATCACACTGCCCGATCTGCAATCGCGTCTCGCAGCGTCGCTGCACTTGGAAATAGGCGCACCCGATCAGGCGATGATCGACGGTCTGTTGCAGAAATATTTTGCGCTGCGGGGGCTTACGATTCCTGAAGATGTGTTGCGCTATCTGGAAAAACGCATGGTCCGCTCCTATACCATGGTGCGGCAACTGGCGCAGAAAATGGATGCGCTTGCGATCGAGTCCAAAAAGCCAGTCAATCTCGCGATCGCGAAATCGGCGCTGGCTCATTTTGATGCCGGTGATGAAAAGGTAGAAACGTAACCCATGGAAAATCCTGCTGCCTCGTCACTGGATCCGGATCTCCTGCCGGGCGCAGCAGCCGCTGGCCCTTCACCGGAAGATGGCAGCAAGCGCTATTTCAACCGGGAAATCAGCTGGCTGGGTTTCAACGAGCGGGTGATCGAGGAGGCGGAAAACAGCGCCCATCCCTTGCTTGAAAGGCTTCGCTTCCTGTCCATTTCCGGCAGCAACCTCGACGAATTTTTCATGGTCCGCTTTGCCGGACTGGTCGGACAATATCGGCAGAAAATCGAGGAACGGTCGGCCGATGGCCTGACCGCGACGCAGCAGCTGGAGGCGATAGCGGAGCGTACCGATTTGCTGATGGAGCACCAGCAAAGAGTCTGGTCGGCGCTGGCCATCAAGCTGGCGGACGAGGATATTTTTGTTTCGACGGTGGCCGATCTTCCCGGGGATTCCAATGCCTGGCTGCGACAGCATTTCATCGACCAGATTTTTCCGGTGCTGACACCGCAGGCGCTCGACCCGGCACATCCCTTTCCCTTCATCCCCAACAAGGGCCTGAGCCTGGTGTTCGACCTGATCCGCGAATCCGACAATCAGGGCATCAGGGAGCTGGTGATGATTCCCTCCGGCCTGCCTCGCTTCATCCGCCTGCCGGGCGACTCGGCGGTCTATGTCACCGTCGAAACGGTGATCCAGGAATTTTCTGACATTCTTTTCCCCGGCTATGTCGTGAAAAGCAGCGGCCTGTTCCGGATCATCCGCGACAGCGATATCGAGGTGGAGGAGGAAGCCGAGGATCTCGTGCGCTATTTCCGCAGCGCGATCAAACGCCGCCGCCGCGGCGATGTCATCCGGCTGGAAATGGGACCAAAGCTCGGCGAGCCGGTGGTGGCAATGTTGCGCGAGAATCTGCTGCATGACGGCGCGACCGAAAGCCGGATCAATGGCCTGGTCGGCCTCGGTGATCTCGATATCCTGGTCGAGGAAGACCGCCCCGACCTCAAGTTCACGCCCTACAGCCCGCGCTTTCCGGAGCGTATCCGCGATCACGGCGGCGACTGTTTCGCCGCCATTCGCGACAAGGATATCCTGGTCCATCACCCGTATGAATCCTTCGAGGTGGTGATCGAGTTTCTGCGGCAGGCGGCGGCGGATCCCGATGTTGTCGCGATCAAGCAGACCCTGTATCGGGCCGGCAAGCAATCCGCCGTGATCCGGGCATTGATCGACGCGGCCGAAGCGGGCAAGTCGGTGACGGCAATCGTCGAACTCAAGGCGCGCTTTGACGAAGAGCAGAATCTGCTCTGGGCGAGTGCGCTGGAGCGCGCCGGCGTGCAGGTTGTCTACGGTTTTATCGAATGGAAGACGCACGCGAAAATATCGATGGTCGTGCGCAAGGAGCAGGAAGGCTATCGCACCTATTGCCATTTCGGCACCGGCAATTATCACCCGATTACCGCCAAGATATATACCGATCTCAGCTTCTTCACCGCTGACCCGCGGGCGGCGCGCGACGCTGCGCAACTGTTCAACTATATCACCGGCTATGTCGAGCCCAAGGCGCTGGAACTGATCTCCATGTCGCCGCGGGACATGCGCAACGACCTGATGGCGCTGATCGATCAGGAGATTGCCAATGTCCGGGCCGGCAAGCCCGGCATGATCTGGGCCAAGATGAACTCGCTGGTTGACCCGGCGCTGATCGAGAAACTCTATCAGGCGAGCAACTCCGGGGTCGAGATCGATCTGGTAGTCCGCGGCATTTGCTGCCTGCGGCCCGATGTGCCCGGCATGTCGGATCACATCCGGGTCAAGTCGGTGGTCGGCCGCTTTCTGGAGCACAGCCGCATATGGGCCTTTGGCAATGGCCGCGAACTACCCAATGACGGCGCAAGACTTTACATATCCTCGGCCGACTGGATGCCGCGCAACCTCGACCGGCGCGTGGAATATATGATGCCGATCACCAATGCGACGGTCCATGACCAGATACTCGACCAGGTCATGGTGGCCAATCTCATCGACGATGAGCAGAGCTGGGAATTGAATGCCGACGGCAGTTACACAAGGGTGGTTCCGTCCGACAAGCCGTTCAACCTGCATCGCTATTTCATGACCAACCCGTCGCTGTCCGGGCGCGGCAAGGCGCTCAAGAAGAGCAACGCCGTCCCCCGGCTCAGCCTGCGCCGTCGTAAGAAAAAGGCGTGAGCGGGGTGCTGGCGCAGAAGCACTCACGAACCCCTTTCGTGCAGGTGCCGAACAAGCACGGCAGCCAGCGGACGGCGATCGTCGATATCGGCTCCAATTCGATCCGCCTGGTGGTCTATCAGGGACCGGTCAGGGTCCCCGCCATCCTGTTCAACGAAAAGGTGATGGCCGGCCTCGGCAAGGAATTGTCCACGACCGGGGCGATTGGCAAGGAATCCATGGCGCTGGCGATCCGGGGACTGAAGCGTTTTCACCGTCTCTGCCTGGAAATGGAAGTCGACAGCATCAAGAGCTTTGCCACCGCCGCGGTGCGCGATGCCAGCAACGGCAAGGACCTGCTGAAGGCCGCGCGCGGGATCGGCTACGAAGTTCAGGTTTTGCAGGGAGAGGAAGAGGCGGAGCTTGCCGCGCTTGGCGTCATTTCCGGTATCCCGGAAGCGAAGGGAATTGTCGGTGATCTGGGGGGCGGCAGTCTGGAGCTGGCACTGATCGATGCCGGGCAGGTGCTGGAACGTTTTTCCTTTCCGCTCGGCGTGCTGCGGGTTGCCGATCTGCGGAGCAAGGGACAGGACAAGCTGAAGCGTCAGGTGCGCAAGATGCTGAAGAAAACCGGTTGGGAGAAAGACGCGCAGGCCTTGCCCTTCTATCTGGTAGGCGGCTCCTGGCGGTCTCTCGCCCGGCTTGACATGTTCGACAGCAATTATCCGCTGCCGGTGATCCACAATTACGAGATGGAACCGCGGCGGGCGCAGCGGCTGGTCAGTCGTCTGGCGCAATTGAACCGGGACAAGCTCAAGAATGTACCGGGCCTCTCTTCATCGCGGATACCGACGCTGAAGGATGCCGCGTGGCTTCTGTCGACGCTGGTGCGCTATCTGGGCAGCAGCGGCATGGTCGTGTCGGCTTACGGCGTACGCGAAGGCCTGCTGTTCCAGAATATCAGCAAGCAGGAAGCGGCGCGGGACCCTCTGCTGCTCGGGACGGAAGATGCCGGAACCGCGCAGTCCCGTTTCCCGGCAAACAGCAAGCTATTGGGTAAATGGATTGCAGAAATTTTTTCCGACGACCCGGCGGAATGGCACCGGATCCGTCAGGCCGCCTGCAATCTGGGGGATGTCGCTTGGCGGGCAAATCCCAATTTCCGCGCCGAGCGCGGCCTCGAAATCGGACTGCACGGCAACTGGGTCGGCATCAGCGGACCGGAACGCGAGATGCTCGGGCAGGCGCTCTATACCAGTTTCGGTGGTGGCACCCGTGTCTTTCCCGGTGGTGGCCAGCTGGCGGACGAAGCGGCAACGCAGCGCGCCATCAGCTGGGGCCTGGCCATGCGCCTGGGCCAGCGGCTCAGTGGCGGAACCCGCAATCCGCTGGAACAGACGAATATTCGCAAGTCCGGAAAAAATCTGGAACTCACGATCGCCGGCGACCTGGTTCATCTGTATGGCGATGCGGTTGCCAAGCGGCACGGGCATCTGGCGAATATGCTCGGACTGGAACCGGTGATGACGCTAGGGTAGCTCCCCTTGCATAAAGGAGTTCATTGCGGCTCCCGACTTGCTCCCCCAAATCCTCCCTGCTTGCGGGGAGGTGGCAGCCCGGAGGGCTGACGGAGGGGGCTCTGCGCCAGACGCTGCGCTCAGAAGAACGCCCCCTCCACCATGCTGCGCGCGGTCCGGCTTCGGGTCGATCGATCTTGAATTGCCGGGGCAATTCAACCCGGCGCCCCCGCAAGCGGGGAGGATCTAGTCCGCCTCGGCCGCGTCACCTTCTTGCTGATGGGTCATTTTGAGCTTGCCGTCCTTGACCGTGAAGCTCACCCGTCCTTCGACCAGATCCAGCGCATCCCGGCCAAATTCTTCAAAGCGCCAGCCCTCGAGCAGCGGCACGCCGTCGCGTTCTCCGGCGACAATGCGCTCCAGGTCATCGGCCCGAGCCAGCAGACGGGAGGCGACATTCATCTCGGCCGAACGGATCTTCAGCAGCAGTTTGAGCAGATCCGTCACCAGCGCGTTGGATTTCCCGTTCTTCGGCCGCCGCCCGATTTTCTCCGGCAGGTCATCGCGGGACAGCGGTTCCGCCTGTTCGATAATGTCCATCAGCCGGGCGCCGATATCATTGTTCTTCCATCCAGCCGACAACCCTCGCACCTGGCCGAGTTTGGCCTGGTCCTGCGGCGGGTGGCCGGCAATGTCCGCCAGCGTCTCGTCGCGCATGATCCGTCCACGCGGCAGGTCCTTGGACTGGGCTTCGCGTTCGCGCCAGGCCGCCAGCGCCTTCAGCCGGCCAAGCATCTCCAGATTGCGGCCCTGAGCCTTTACGCGCAGCCATGCCTTTTCCGGATCATTGACATAATTATCGGGATCGGCGAGCTTTTCCATCTCCGCATTGATCCAGACGCCGCGCCCGGTCTCGCGCAGCTTGTCGAGCATCATCGGAAAGATCTTGGCGAGATGGGTCACATCGGCGATCGCATATTCGAGTTGGCGCGCGTTGAGCGGTCGCCGCGACCAGTCGGTGAAGCGGGCGCCCTTGTCGAGCGTGATCCCGAGCCAGTTGTCGACCAGATTGGCATAGCCGATCTGTTCGCTCTGGCCGATTGCCATGGCGGCGATCTGGGTGTCGAATATGGGATGCGGCGTCTTGCCGGTCAGATTGTGGATGATTTCAACATCCTGCCCGCCGGCGTGGAAAATCTTGAGTACATTTTCATTATTGACCAGCAGTTCCAGCAGCGGACCCAGATCAACCCCCTTGGCCAGCGGATCGATCGCGGCGGCTTCCTTGCCGTCGGAGATCTGGATGAGGCAGAGAATTGGCCAATAGGTATTCTCGCGCATGAACTCGGTATCGACGGTGACAAAATCCGCGGTCGCGAAACGCGTGCAGATATCGGCGATGTCCTGATTGTCCGTCAGCAATTTATGGATAAGCATTTTTGTCCTATACAGCGGGCGGCTCAACCCGCAAACATTTCCTCCCAACCGGGTGAATTTGCGGGGAGGCCATGGCATTTTGGTCACTGGTTTTGAACCTGCGGCTGGGCTTGCTCTTGCCTTGGCTGATCAAGCCTTGACAAATCGACGCCAGACCTGTGTTACGCCTCCAATCTTTCCATTGCGGAAAGCACCCAGTTTCCAAAGGTTCATCATGCACGCATATCGCACCCATAATTGTTCTGCGCTCCGATCCTCGAATGTCGGCGAGACCGTCCGTCTGTCCGGCTGGATCCACCGCAAGCGCGATCACGGCAATCTGCTGTTTGTCGACCTGCGCGACCATTTCGGTCTGACCCAGATTGTCAGCGAAACCGGCAGCGAGGCGTTCAAAATGCTGGACAGCGCCCGCGTGGAATCGGTGGTGACGGTGACCGGTAAGGTCGTTGCGCGCGATGACGAAACGGTGAACAGGAATCTGCCGACCGGCGAAGTCGAACTGGTTGCCGACACCGTCGACATGCAGGGG
>Ga0209643_1000702_pt1 | contig 46766 bp, 28 predicted proteins | sample AutmiccBRH37_all_FD_187383 | JGI IMG/M metagenome (GOLD analysis project Ga0209643, IMG submission 187383) | Deep subsurface microbial communities from Mt. Terri, Switzerland - Autotrophic microbial communities BRH/37_all (SPAdes) (version 2) | ecosystem: Environmental > Aquatic > Deep...
GATAGATGTTCTTCGAATATACATGGAGCCGATTGTGGCATAAAAAACAGCCCATGTCAACAATTAAATTTATTTTATGGCACTACAAACCGCAAGAAAATTTTATCTTGCTGTTATTGCGTTGTTTTAAATTTATCGCAAAATGAAAATGCGGCTTACAGAGCAGTTTGATAATTATTCGCAAAAAGTTGGGTTAAGAGAAATGTTTGTGTTAACCTACTTGCTAAAATCAACCAACTTGGTTATATTTGATCATGGAGAAACGAACACCACATTGTGATCTGGCTGTTGTCAAAGGATTGGTCGAGGCTGGCAAAGTACGAACCACACAATCGGCACGTACCGGGGCGGTAACATTGGGGTTCGACTTTCAAGGCATGTTGGATGTGGTGTTATCGCTCTCATCTGCGGATTTCTATAAAAGCATGACCTCTCTCGCTGATCATAAGATCTGGCAGGATGTCTATCGGCCGAATACTTCGGCTGGCGATGTGTACCTGAAACTGACGGTCATTGATGACGTGCTGATTGTTTCTTTCAAGGAGTTATGATTATGAAATGTCTTGTTTGCGGAGCGGCGGAGTTAATCCATGACACCCGTGATTTACCTTGCACCTACAAAGGCGAAACCACGTCTATTCCAGCAGTAACCGGCGATTTTTGCCCGGCCTGTGCTGAATCAATCCTCAATGCGGCTGAATCGGGTCGTGTAATGCAGGAAATGCGTGAGTTCTCCAAGCAGGTGAATGCTGCAATCGTAGATCCGAAATTCATTGCCAGGGTGCGGAAAAAGCTCAAGATTGATCAACGTGAAGCTGCCGAACTCTTTGGCGGCGGGGTAAATGCGTTCTCGCGTTACGAAAATGGAAAAACCAAGCCGCCGTTGGCCCTGGTGAAACTGCTCAAGGTGCTTGATCGGCATCCTGATTTGCTTGGCGAGGTTAGAGCGGCGTAGACGCTCGACATTGTGCGGCTTTGCCGGCGGGTACTCGGTAGACCGGTTTACGATGTCATACTTCAGCTGATCACCAAAATAATCTTCGCGAACAAAACGCATTTCCCGATGGGCTGTTCGAACCGAAACGTCAAATTCTGCAGTAAAATCAGTACTATTGAAGTGTGTATTCTGTGTATTCTGGTATTCTGGGGACAGTATATATATTATTGACAATTATTAACTGATATTGTTATGTTTCCAGTATGGCAAGAATAGCACGTGCAGTAGCCCCAGGCTATCCACATCATATCACGCAGCGTGGTAACCGTCGTCAGCAGACATTTTTCTGCGAGGATGATTACTTAGCTTATATTGAGTTGATGGCACAATGGTGTCGTAAGTATCATGTCGAGATCTGGGCCTGGTGCCTGATGCCGAATCATGTTCATCTTATCGCCGTGCCCTACATCGAAGGGGCACTTTCTCGCGCCATAGGCGAAGCTCATCGTCGTTATACCAGGCGGATCAATTTTCGTGAAAAATGGCGAGGGCATCTGTGGCAGGAAAGATTTGCATCCTTTTCCATGGATGAGCAATACTTGTTGGCAACGGCACGGTATATAGAAATGAATCCAGTCGCGGCAAAGCTGGTGCAAAATCCGGAAGATTACCGATGGAGCAGTGCCAAAGCACATCTATCTGGAGAGGACGATGGACTCGTACAAGTTTCGCCGTTGCTTGAGTTGGTTTCGGACTGGCGCAGTTTTCTGAAGCTCACCCCGCAGGATGAAATTGATATGATTCACCGCCATGAACGTACCGGTCGACCTTTAGGCGCGGAAGGATTTATTGAAAAACTGGAGCTCACACTTGATCGGATTCTAAGACCGAAAAAGCCTGGTCCTAAAAAGGCCAGGAGTTAAGTATGCTGTCCCCAGAACATACCCAGAACATACAGTCCCCAGAACATACCCCCATGAAATCATTTACCCAGGAGCGAATGGTCACCAAGATGATTTACGACGCCAAACAGCATTTTTTATATTTTTTGCCACTCCCGCATGGACAGGGATCGTTCCTTCCGACGTTGGTCGATCGATGCGGTTGCTTGAAATGTAACTTTTTGCAGTGAACATAAATTTCTTTGAGTTTGCGTTGTCGCTTGAGCAGGAGCTGGTATATATCCGGAATTTGATCTTCTATTGCCGATCTTACCGACTCGATATCGGCGAAAGGTGTGCCGCCTTCAACCGCTTTCCATTTTTTCTTCTTAATATTCAAAACAGCCGAAAAGAGTTCTTCGCCTTTTGTTTCTGTCTCTTCTGTCGGGAAAAATGACAGATTTGTGTCAGTGCACGAACATTTCGGGAGAAGGCAATGATGATCATAGATGGAACAATTTTTTCCGTTTATTCGAACAGAGAGGGCATCGCCATAGGGTAAAACATCTTGGTATGCATACATCAGCCCATCCTGTTCGACCTCCAAAAAGTCGAATACGGCATCGATTGCGTCAGGCGGAGCGTTTTCGGTTATCTTGTTTTTGTATGTGAAATAACGCTTCCATAAGAATTGAAAATCCGCGTCGTTCATGCCGGATAGAAGGATTTGGGCAAATGTCTCATCCCTCCTGGAAACACTTTTTTGTTTCGTCTGATCAAGCTTTCGATGAATGACATCGATACTCACCCGATGGGGGCTCGGCTTGTCCGTTTCGCCGTTTTCCAAAGGGATAAAGGTAATATCGACCGTTCCGCAGGTACAAACGGGATTCTCGCAGCAATCGAGCGTGCAGTTGAAACGCCGTGCCGTGTCGACGTCTTGAATTTTGGCGAGATAACCGCCGGTCTCGTTGTCCAGGGAAAAAATCCTTGGTTTTTCTTCATTTCGTTCCATTTCGCCTCTTCTCCAACAATCACGACCAAGCGGCCGCAGCAGCCGTCGGTAGTTTAATTACGCGCTGATAAAGAGATCCGCTTCCTGCAAAAAATCGGTGAAAAGCTCCGGCGGCAGTTTCTCGGCCAGGTTGAGGCCAATACCACGCATAAGAAGATTCGCTTCCGCCTCGTTCAACAACGCCTTGGGCAAGGCTTCGCCGTAAATCCAGACACCGGCTTCGGAGGCGGTAATGGGTTTGTCCCGTCCGGCCAGATCCCCCGCTTTAGCCAGGATAGCGGAGAGCAGCAGATCAAGGGAGGGTTTTTGCATTTGCCGTTCCGCAAGCACCCTGGCCGCCTCGAGTTTCTCCAGGGCCAGCAGCTGCAGCTTTGTCGGGCCGGAATTTTTCGGTTGCCGGGTCTGATCGTAATAGGTTTCGGCCTCCGCCAGCGGCGAAGCCGCGCCGAGACGGCTGAGTCCCCGCAGGGCATATTGATCGATCAGGGCCACGGGAACCCGTTCCGACAGTGTCACGGCCAAGGCATCCGCCTCCTCGTCGACGCGGTCGAGGACACAGATCAGGCCGCCCTGCGCTCCGAAAATGCGTTCGATTCGCAATCCAAGATGGACTTGGAGTTCTTCGATGCAATGGTGGATCGCCTCTTCCGTCCGGGTATCCCGGAAAGTGGTTTGCGAACGGCTGGATTGCGGTGTTTCAGGCAGCTGGTCGTTGTCGATCGCATCAATATTTTCGGATGGCGACGACGCTGCCTGTTCCCGCGGTGCTTCCTCCTCCACCAGGTTGTCGATCAGTGTCTCCAGAAGTTTCTTGGATACGCCCACCACATCCTCAACGGCATCCTCTTTGATAACGTTGTCAAAAAGGTTCTGCTTGGTGCCCACCAGTTCGAGCACCTGCTGTTCGTAGGAATCGGCCGCCACCATGGTAATGATCTGCACCCTGCGCTTCTGTCCCAGCCGGTGAATCCTGGCATTGCGCTGCTCCAAGACCGCGGGATTCCAGGGGACGTCGAGATTGATCAGGGCGGAGCCGCTCTGCAGATTGAGTCCCACCCCACCCGCATCGGTGGAGACGAAGACCTGAATGCCGTCATCATCGCGAAAGCTGTCCATCAACGCGCCACGCTGACCGGTGGGAACACCGCCGTGCAGCCGGACGAAACCGAGCCCCATCCGGTGTAACCGTTTTTCCACCAGTCTGGTCATCATCTCCCACTGGGAGAAGACCACGGCCTTGCGTCCCTCCTGCAGGCAGATTTCTTCCAGCAGTATTTCCATCTCGTCGATCTTCGGGCTCTCTTCGGTTTCCTTGTCGACAAGCCCGGCGCTATTGCAGGCCATTCTCGCTTGCTGCAAAGCGGCAATGAGCCGGTTCTGTTCCGTCGGGGTCAGCGGCCGTCGTTTGGCTATTTGGGCCAGGCGGCCCGCCTTGGCCATGCCGTCGTCATGAATTTCGACCTGCCTGGAGGTCATGGCGACATCCAGGCGCTGATTTATTCGTTCGGGCAGCTGATCGTTCACCAGGGACCGGTCCCGGCGCAGCATCACCGGCTGCAGCCGCTGCCTGAGCAGGGAGAGGTTGCGGTAGCCGAGGACCTTGCCCCGCTCGTCGGTGACATGAAAATCCACCATATAGCGCCACAGCGGTCCGAGAGTCTTGGAATCGACCACCTGCATCAGGCTGTAAAGGTCTTCAAGGCGGTTTTCCAGAGGCGTGCCGGTCAGGACGAAGGTGAACCTGCTGGGGATGAGCTTGACCGCCGTGGCTATTTTGGTGCGCCAGTTTTTGATCCGTTGCGCTTCATCCATAATGATGAGATCGGGGCACAACGATTCGGTAATAACGGAAAGATCGCGGAGGACCAGTTCATAGTTAAGGATGAAAAAGTTGGCCTGCTGCCGGTACTGGGCGGCGCGATCCGCCGGCGGCCCGCCGATGATGCGGCTTTGCAGATTGGTGAATTTGGCTATCTCCCGCGCCCACTGCTGTTTAAGCGAAGCCGGGCAGATGATAAGCGTTTTTTTAACGCCCTCGTGGTTTACCAGCCAGGTGGCGGCGGCGATGGCCTGCAGGGTCTTGCCCAGCCCCATGTCGTCTGCCAGCAGGGCCCGTCCGGTGCCGGCAAGAAAGGCGGTGCCGGTCACCTGGTAGGGATACAGCCTTGCATTGATGCCCGGCAACCGTCCCCTGGTGGTTTCGATGGCTTCTTTTATCTTCCGCGACCGCTGTTGTTGGGCTGCGCTGCGTGCCTGATGATTGGCCCAGTCGAGTGCATCCTCGCCGATATGAATGTTACCCTTTCGGTCGGCCAATTCGACGAAACGGAAAAAATCTTCCGGCATTCGCCCGGTGAAAGCGCCGTCTGCACTAAAATATTCCTCGAAAAGGTTCTGCAGCACCGGTTCGATTTCACCGCTGCGATAAAGACAGACTACGGGGGCTGCTTCATGCTCCCAGGAGAGATAAATATAGGGAAAAGGCGGGGTCTGCCCGGCGAAACTTTTGTGCTCGGGATGTTTGCCGATCTTGTGCAGGACCGCCTCGATGTGTTTGCAGGTGCCAAGCTGATTGCCGGCAAAATCCGGGCAGGAACAGTAATTCCTCCGCTTGTCCAGACTGCGGATAACAACCCGGTAGGTGCGGGGGAAAGGGGCGTTGACCGAGGAAGCCCGCCAGCTGCCGAACCAGGGTTGGCCGCTTTCCGCCTCGACCCGTACTTCCGTTTTTGCGCGTTTGATACGGTCCTTGATCGCAGTATCGACCGCACTCATCAAGCCGTCGTTCTCATGACAAAGATCGGCGTAGGCAAAAAGGGACGCCACCATATGGAGGCAGGCGGTATTGTCGTCGGCGGTGCAGTCGCAGGAGGCAAGAAGAGTATTCTCCGGCCCCTTTTCGATCTGCACGGTAAGGGGAAGGTTATCTCCTTTCTCGTTTTCAACCGAAGCCCAGAGACGATTGTCGTCACTGTCGATGGAGATTACCCGGTTTTCATTAAAGCAGGTGAGTCCCCGCCCGACAATTTCGACTGAACCAATCCTTTCGAGTTCTTCACGATCAAAGAGAAAAATATCCTTATCACCCGATACAAAGGAAAACGACATGGCGGAAATCTCCTGAGTTGAATGCGAAACGGCTGAAAAAACGGTATCGAGACAATTACCGGCCAACCTAATATAATTTTTTCATTTCGAGCCGGATTTTCTCCGGCGCCATTATGGTGCAAGGTAACTTTTAAGGCGTAAAAAGGCATCCAAAAATTTGCTCTTGGCAAAATATCGAAGGAAGGAGTTGAAAATCGATTCCAAGAGGAGGGAGCACACGAGCAGGCATTTAAGGACCGGCAAGCCTTTGTCGAGGTAGCTAACGGGGCGATCATCGAGGTTGGCGACAAGGTGTCCGGCAATATCGCCGCCGAGCTATAAATCGTTCTTAAACTCTTTTCCGGATATGGCTTCTCTCACGTTTTTCAGAAGCACGATCGGCGAAACAGGTTTTAAAATGAATCGCACGCCTTTTTCAAGAAGTCCTTTTTCATAGAGAATCTCGGCGGGATAACCACTTGAAAAAAGCACGGGAACATCGCGTTTCACTTTTTTGATCTCCGCATATACCTCTTTGCCATTCTTTTTAGGCATTACAACATCGAGGAATACAAGCTGGATTATATCGCTGTGCTCTTGAAATCGAAGGATTGCTTCATTGCCGTCCGCCGCTTCAATGACCGAGTACCCATACTCCTGCAGCATAGCCCTGATGAACTTTCTGACATCCTTATCATCCTCGGCGACAAGAATTGTTTCTTTCCCCCCAACCGGAAAAGAGGGGGCTGCCGGTTCCGATTTTGCCGGCTGCTGTTCTACAAGTTCGAGATAAATTGTGAATGTCGCACCCTGTCCCGGTTCGCTTTTGACATCGATCACCCCATTATGCTGTTTGACAATGCCGAAAACAATGGAAAGACCGAGTCCTGTTCCTTTGCCACTCTCCTTGGTTGTAAAAAACGGTTCGAAAGCCCGCTCCTTTGTTATCTCATCCATGCCTTTCCCAGTGTCTGCTATAGATATAGCTGCATAATTTCCAGGGCTTATGTGATCATATTGGCAGGTGATCTCTCTGTCCAGGTGGACCCGCCCAGTAGTTATGGTCAGTTTTCCGCCTTTGGGCATGGCATCCCGTCCATTCACGGCCAGATTCATTATGACCTGTTCCAGCTGACCACTGTCGGCCATGACCATCAGCTTTTCCGTCGGCAGTTCAGTTTTCAACTCGATATCTTCTCCGATTATCCGGCGGAGCAGCTTGTCGAATCTCCTTACTATTTCATTAAGATCGACAAGCTCCAGGCTCATTACCTGTTTCCTGCTGAAAGCCAGCAGGCTTTTGGTCAGCTGCGCCGCACGCTCGGAAGCGCCGATAATTTGGTCTGCATGGCTGTGTAGGGGGTTTTTAATGTCCAGCTGTATTTTTAAAAGATTTCCAAATCCCATTATGACAGTAAGCAGGTTGTTGAAATCATGGGCAATGCCGCCTGCAAGCCGACCTATTGCCTCCATTTTCTGGGAATGCATAAGCTGTTCGGCAGTTTTTTTGTGTTCCGTGATATCCAGCACTGTGCCGATTGCGGCAGGCCGGTTATTGTACGTCATGGTGCTGCCGAAAACTTCAAGATTGACCACTTTTCCGTCTTTTTTCAGCCCCCGCACTTCATAGTGGCTGAAGCTGATTTCACCGGCCAGTCTTTTCCGCACCTGTTCGTTGACAAGCGGAATATCTTCGGGGAGAAACAGAGTTTCAAGGTGCAGATCGGTCAGAATTTGCTCTGTCGAATATCCGAACATCTCGGCAAATCGCGGGTTGGCGTATTTAAATATGCCGTCCTGTATGAGATAAATGCCGACAATGGCTTGTTCTGCAAAACTTTTAAATTTGTTTTCCGATTCGATCAGGGCGTATTCCGTCTGCCTTTTTCTGGCCAGATTCCTCATTGAAGTGATGCCATACGTCAAATCGGCGGTTAGTTCGACCAGGAGGTCCTTTTCTTCGGGAGTGAAGGCATCCGGTTGGGCGGCATAAACGTTCAGCGCGCCGATGACCTCCCCCTCGCCTGACAGCATCGGCAATGAAGCGGAGGACGCGTAGCCTCTTTTGATCGCTTCCTTCCGCCATGGCGCAAAATCCGGACTTGTCGGCAGGTCCCGATTTATCACCGGTTTTTTAGTCCGGATAGCCGTGCCGGAGGGGCTTGAGCCGAATTCGTTATCCGCCCAGCTGACACGAATCGAGTCGAGATAGCCCTCTTCATAACCCGACTGCGCTACAGGTCGAACCGTCCGGGCATCGTCGTGTTCGGCATAGCCGATCCAGACCAGTTTATACCCGCAATCCCTCACGATTATGCGGCAGATTTCCTGCAAAAGCTCTTTCTCGTCAGTTGCGTGAAGCAGCGCCTGATTGCAGTTGGTGAGGGCTCTATACGCTCGGTTGATCTTGCGCAGCAACTCCTCGGTTCGCTTACGTTCGACGATTTCCGCCTGCAGTTCTTTGTTGGCCCTGGCAAGCTCGGCTGTACGTTCACTCACCCGCATCTCCAGCGTGGCATTGGCCTCCCGGAGCCTGCTTGTCAGCTCTCGAATGCGCAGGTGGGTGATGACGCGGGCCAGCACCTCTTCCCGCTGAAAAGGTTTGGTGATATAATCCACCCCTCCGGCCTCGAAGCCCCTTACTTTATGTTTCATTTCCGCCAGGGCGGTCATGAAAATTACCGGGATGTCTTTCGTGCTTGCTCTCTCTTTCAGCCTGCGGCAGGTCTCGATGCCGTCCATGCCGGGCATGAGGATATCAAGGAGGATGAGGTCCGGTTGAGCGTAAGCGGCCCTCTCCAGGCCGCTTTCTCCGTCCTCTGCCACCAGGGTTTTAAACGAGGCCTCTTCCAGGTGATCCATCAACACGGCAAGATTGTTGGGATCGTCGTCGATAATCAGCAGAGTGCGGCCTCGCAGTTCCGGTTCGGCAGTTATGGAATCCAAAGGAGGTATCATTTTTTTGTCGGCATATGCTGTTTGACCAATGCCAGAACAGCGTTCGTTTTAAATCTCCCGGTCAGTTCACGGAGTTTCGTGGTAAAAATACGGTGCCGGCCGTCATTTTCGTCGATTTCGTCTAAACAGGCCTGGATACCTCGTAGATCTCCTCTCATGGCCAACTCGTGGAGTGCTGCCATTTTGTCAGGCGACGGTGCCTCAAGCGGACCTTCCTCCGCTTTTTCACCGACTGTTGCCTCGAGCATATGCGGCTGCACGATCTCCCATTCGATACGGAGTGCCGACCGTATCTTGTCCAGCAGCGCTTCAATGTTAACCGGTTTGCCCATAAAATCGTCGCAGGCGGCGGCAAATTCTTCCTTGCGGCGGCTCTCCGTGACCGTTGCCGAAACGCCGATGATCCAGGTTGCGTCCAATTCAGGATGCCGCCTCATTTCTTCAACAGTCTCCATGCCATCCATTTCCGGCATTACCAGATCAAGTATTACGAGATCGGGAGGATGGACGAGCACCTGTCGCAGTGCCTCGGAACCGCATTCGGCCGTACGTATCTCAAACCCCAGCGGCGCCAATAAGGAAACCAGCATCGAGGCATTGGCTATATTGTCGTCAACTATCAGAATATTCTTTCGTTCACCTGTGTAGCCGGTAATCGTCCTCTTGGTTTTCGCCACGGCTTCGGTCCCGGATGCCTCGGCCATTGGTACTTCAAACCAGAAGGCGCTCCCCTTGCCCGGTTCGCTTTCGACGCCCAGGCGGCCCTGTAAAAGGTTTACCAGTTGTCTTGTTATGGTCAGCCCCAAACCTGTCCCCTCGTGAGGTTGCCCTGCGGTGAGCAACTGCGTAAAGGGCTCAAAGATCGCTTCCAGTTTGTCCTGGGGAATGCCGACTCCGGTGTCCGTCACTTCGCACCGGAAAAGTTCGGGGCCTGCCGATCCATAGCTTACCCGCAGGGCAATATTTCCCCGGCGGGTGTATTTGACTGCATTGCCGAGCAGATTCAGAAGAATCTGTTTAAGCTTGCGTTCGTCTCCCCGGACATATTCCGGCAGGGGAGAGACCGACTCATAATGAAACAGCACATCCTTTTCATCGGTCTTAATCCGTGTAATGTTGAAGACCTGCCGCAGCAGGGAGGCAAGATGAAAAGTTTCCTCCTGAAGCTGCATTTTCCATACCTCGATCTTGCCGACATCCAGAATGTCGTTGATCAGCATGAGCAGATGCTCGCCGCTGCTGTGCATAATCTCCAATTGCTGCCGTTGCGCCTCGGTGAGATTTTCCTGGTACCTCAGGATCTGGGCATATCCGAGGATGGCATTCAGCGGGGTTCGCAACTCATGGCTCATACTGGAGAGGAAGGTGCTTTTGGCCTGGTTGGCCGCCTCTGCAAGTTCTTTGGCTACCACCAGATCCTTTTCCGCTTGCCGGCGTGCCGTAATAAACCGCGCCTGCTGCACATTTTGATAGGCTTTCAGGGACAGTTCGTTTGAAAGAATATAAAGCAGGTGAGCAATTTTATCGAATTGTTCGGGCGACATTACCGGCACTTCCTGCAGCGCTCGGCGGAATTCATCTTCGTCGGCACCGATCTCAGCCGCATAGGCAAGTAGTTTCTCCTCGTCGATCCCTTCGTTTTTTACCTGCCCGATCAACCAGTTGGCCACATGTCTGCCGCCTATGGTGATACTGGCTCCGGCGTCCCAGAGTCCGCCGCTGAGGCATGGCCGGATAATAGGGCCATCTGCATTCTGCCCGCCGATGACGGAGTCGGAAAAGATGCAGTTGGCTTTCCCTATCTCTGTTTTGCGGATTATTTCGCTGCAGAGGCGGCAAAAATGGCTGGGCCTGGTGATCGGCGTCCCATCCGGATAGGTTATAATTGAAGCAACATCGAGTGCTTCGGCAAAGGAATCCTGGATCCTCTGGATGTCTTCGATATTAAACAGGTCGGCAAAGGAGATGTCGGCCGTTTCCAACGGTTCGGTCAAGGCGACCAGACGTCGGTTCAGCACTTCCTCGATTTTTCTTCTTTCGCCGATTTCCCGGCGAAGAAGCTCATTTGCCTCGGTAACCTCGGCGGTGCGCTGCCGGACAAGTTCGTCCAGATGATCGCGGTGCTTCTTCAACTCCTCCTCCGCCTGTTTGCGCTCGGTGATGTCCCGACCTTCCGGGATGAGCAGCACCACCTTGCCTGCATCGTCCATGACCGGTTTTAAAGAAAAGTCGACGTAGCGGAAACTGCCGTCCATTGCCGGATGGGAGGCTTCGAATCGGACGAATTCTCCGGCAGAGGCTCTCTTTACTGCTGTCCGCAGTTGCTCCTGCAACTCGGGGGAATGGGCCCACCAGGGGGTGTCCCAAAACGGCTTACCGACGACGTCCGATTCCTCAAGCCCGACGAGTCCCAGGGCGGCCTTATTTGCCGCAATTAAAATGCCGTCGACAGTCATTAAACCGATAAACTGGAAGGTCTGTTCGAAGATCGCCCGAAACTTCCGTTCACTTTCGCCCAAGGCTTCTGCCGCCTGCTTACGTTCGGTTATGTCGGTCGAAATGCCGAAGACCGCATACGGTTTTCCTTCGCTGTTGAACAGCGGACACTTGATCGAGATGTAGGTATGCAGCCCATCGTCGTGCGGCACGACCTCCTCTGTTTCCATTGCCTTGCCGCTGTCCAGTGCACGTCGGTCAAGATGCTGAAAAGACTCGGCCGTTTTTTTCGGAAAGAGATCAAGGTCGGTCTTGCCCAGCGTCGCTTCCCGGGAGATTTGAAAAATTTCTTCATACCGGCGGTTTATCAGCAGGTATCGGCCGCGAAGGTCCTTGACATAGATCACCGCAGTCGAGTTGTCGATTATCGCCTTAAGGAGAGATCGACTGTCACGCACCGTCGCCTCTGCCTGTCTGAGATCCTTGATGGTGGCCTCAAGGCTGGCATACAACCCGGCGTTTACCATGGAAATGGCTGCCTGGGAGGATATTGCCTTGAGCAGTTCCAGGCGATCCGGGGTAAAGACATTGCTCGTCAGATTATTCTCCAGGTAGAGCAGCCCCGAGAGTTTCCCCTGATGGACAATAGGCAGACACAGCAGGGATCTGGTGCGATGTTCGGCAATGTATTTGTCGCCGGCATAGATGTGGTCGCGAAAGGCATCGTTCAGGACGACCGGCGCCTGGGTCCGGGCGACGTAATTCACCACCGAGAGAGGTACCTCGCCATTCTCACCGATCGGGGTTTCCTGCATGGTTTCAATGTGCTCTCTCCCCACCACCCCTTTCGCCTGGATGATCAATCCGCCGTCTCGGTTTTCGAGCAGAATGCCTTTTTCCGCACCGGCGTTTTCCATGACAATATGCATCATTTTGTCGAGCAGGTGGTCGAGCTTTATTTCCTGGGAGAGCAGATGCGAGGCATTGATGATTGCGGCGGTATCCAGGGGGACCGGTTGCTCTTTCTCGATTTGGTACCGCTGATGCAGATCTTCTACCTTGCGGAGAGCGCCCCAAAGCCGGTAGCCATCAACCGCCTTCCTGATATCGAAACCAGCCAGATCATCCCGTCCCAAAGCAAAATGAAATTGCGCTTCCCTCTCGTAAGCAAGCGCCTCTTCCTGGAGATAGCCATGTTTCGCGGCGCCTTGAATCGCCAGGCCGTAGCATTCCATCGCCTTATACGTCTCACCCGTGACCCGGGCCTTCTCCGCTTCGATCAGATCGTATTTGTGCTGGAAATTCATCGGGGCGTTGCGCGCCCACTCTTTCATCCTCTCCTGAATCTCCTCGACCTTCTTCAGATATTCCTTTCTTGTCGCAGCATCCGTATCGGGAAAGTGTGCCATGAGTGCAAGTGCATAGTACAACGAATACTGAACATGATAAATGTAACCTTCTCTGCCTGTTACGTAGGACTCTCCCAGGCGTGCCGATTCGATCGCGTCGACGTATTTGCCGAAGAGATACTGCAGCATAGTCCGGCAACAAAGAGTGTTGAATACAAGAACCGGATCGTTCTGCTCGATCCAGACCGGCAGCATCTTCGTTTCGTCGAACAGCTCTCCGGACAGTCGGCAGGGATCGCCTGTGCAATCGATGAGATTCTGTACCGTCTGTCCCCATACTCTACCGAAACTGCTATGAAAATCCAGACGGTACCTTTCGGTGATTTCAAGATACTCCAGCTGCTTCCGACGGATAAGCGGCAGATTCCCGCCGACGCAGAAGAGATAGCTGCAGGAGTGGACGGCGGCATAATACGTATATTCCAAATCCCCTGTCACGGTGCCGTGTCGATAGACATCCTCCAGCGCTTTGACGGTCTCTGCCGCATGTTCTTTCCAATGCCGCACCAGGACGTTGTAGAGAAAGAGCACTCTCGGTTCAAGCTCTTTGGCCTTGAACTGCTCCAACACGGCCAGGCTAAGCCGGCCGAAGCGGCAGCATTGTTCGATATCGTTGTAGGGACCGCAGAGCAGCACGGCATACCATCCGTAAGCGAGGGCCGACATGGGGGAGTTGCCGTTCTTGACCGACTGGAGAACAGTATGAAGGATTATTGCCGACAATAAATCGGGCTTCGACTGGTGGGCCGGACCCGCAAGGCTCATGAGAATTCTCCTGGTCGCCAGCTGATAAGCATCTTTCTGGACAGGCAGTCGGGCAAAATCTTTGTCCGATCCGATCTCCGAGCTGAGTTCTTTTCTTATCTCCTCGGTGTAGGCCTTCACTTCTTCAGGTTCTGCCGGCAGATATACACCCAGCAGATTCAAGGCCTCGGTTCCGGCCTGTATCGCTGCCGCGTTTCGATTCTGCGCCGTGTACAGCAGGATCTTCAGTTCATACACCTTTATCTTGACGAGATCATCTTTGACATGCCGTAAGAGTTCGGTAGACAGCAGTTCCGCCCTTTCAAAGTTGGTGCTCAGGAATTCCGCCTCCACTGCCTCCAGGTAAAAATGCAGGGCCAGATCGTAACACCGATCCCATTTGTCCGAAGGCAGCATCCCTATGCCCATGCTTAAATACCAGATGGCCGCTCTATACGCCGCAGCTCTGTTGGCCTTTCGCCCGGCGATGAGGTTGAGATGGATCAAGCGAGACCGTTCCTGTTCGGTTTTGAGGTACTGGAACCCCTCGTTGAGGTGGTCGGCAATGGTGAAGACGTGTTTTTCCATCTCACGCTCATCGAGATTCTGAAGAAGCAAGAGACCCGATCTGAGATGGGCGGACTTCCTTTTCTTCCGGGAGAGAAGGGAATAGGATACCTGCCGAACCCTGTCATGGAGGAATGAAAACCATTCATCGCGTACCTCGCGGCGTTCATCCTCCTCCTGCAGAATGAGCCCTTCCTTGATGGCCTTGAGGAGATTTTCGCGCGTATCGTCAAGAGTCAGTCCGGCAACTGCGGCCAGATGGGAGAGAGTGAAGCTGTTGCCGATGCATGCCGCGAGCGACAGCAGTTCTTGTGTTTTGGCCGGCAGTTTGCCGATTTTCCTGGTCATCAGGCTGACGACATTATCGGTGATTGCCAGGACTCGAATCTGCTCGGTATTCCAATGCCAATGTTTGAGGTAACCGACAAAGGAAAGCAAGCCCTCATCGTACAGGGATTGGAAAAACTGAATGGCAAAAAGGGCGTTCCCGCCTGTCTTCTCATAGACCAGATCCGACAGGGACTGCACATAGCCCGGTTCACACTTCAGTGTGTCGGAAATCAGGCTGTTCAGCGTGTCGCGGGAAGAATTTTCAAGATGAAGAGTCCGGAAAGCCGTCGTTGTCTGCTGCAGATATTCAATCGCGCCGATCAGGGGATGAGCCGGTCCCACTTCACTGTCCCGGTAGGCGCCGATGAGCAGCACAAATTGATTATCTCCATCTTCGGCGAGTAATTTCAAGAGGTCGAGAGAGGCATAATCGGCCCACTGGAGGTTGTCGAGAAACAGCACGAGGGGGTATCCATCATGTACAATAGCTTTTATAAGCTTTTTAAATGAATGATAGAAACGATTCTTCCTCTCCGTCGTCGCCAATTCCTGAGCGGGCGGCTGTTTGCCGATAAGGAGTTCCAGCCTTGGGATCACTTCGATCAGTAATGCGCCGCCGTCCCCGAGGGCTCCTGTGATATGTGCCGTCCACTGGGCCACCTGCGTCGCGTTCTTGGTCATTATCAAATCGACAAGCCCGGTTATTGCCTGGATGAATGCGTGATACGGGATATTTTTTTCGCGCTCGTCGTACCTTCCGCCGATAAAGTACCCTCTTTTGTCGGAGACATATGTCCGTACTTCATTGACCAGCGAGGTTTTTCCCACCCCTTCATTGCCGTTTATCAGCAGGATGCCGCTCTCTCCACGGGCCGCTTCGTCAATTGCTTCGCACAGCGTGCCGAGTTCTCTTTCTCTGCCATAAAGTTTTGTCGGAATGCGGAAGATCGCCGAGACATCGTCTTTCGCCAGGTCAAAGGGTTTTATATTGCCATCCTCGCGCAATTGCCGCAGACAGTATTCCAGATCGGCCTTGAGGCCGCAGGCCGACTGGTAGCGGTCGTCCGGGTTTTTGGCCATAAGCTTCATCACTATATCGGAGAGGGCGCGAGGCACCTCGGGATGTACCTCACAGACCGGAACCGGCTGTTTGGCTAAGTGGCAATGGATCAATTCCGGAACATTGTCTCCCGGAAACGGTAACTTTCCGGAAAGCACTTCATACAGGACCACTCCCAGGGAATAAAGATCGGCACGGTAATCAACCTGCATGTCGATCCGGCCGGTCTGTTCCGGGGCGATATACTCGGGGGAAATTTCCATCAGATCGGGATATTCATCCTTCAACCTGGGATCGAACTTCACCGCGCTGGCGAAGTCGATAATCGTCGCAGTCTGCCGGGCAGGATCCGTCAGGATATTAGTGCTGCTGATATTGCGATGGAGGATTCTGCGGCGATGCAACTCATCCAGAGCCCGGCAGATCGAGGACGCCACGGCGAGGATCCCGGCCTGGGATCGATCTTTTCCTCCGAAAGCCTTGTTGAGCGTATCGCCTGCGATATACTCCATGATCAGCGCGGGGTTGCCGTCGATTTCGAGAGAGGCGAAGGCGCGACGAATCCCCCTGATCCGGAGATCCCTGGTCACCTCATATTCATTGACGAGCCGCTCTCTTTCCTGTTGTGCGGCATAAGATCGCCTGAGCATTTTGATGATCGCCGGTTTGCCGGAGACGGTATTCTCCTGAAGATAAATCAGGGTGGTGCGTCCCTCATGGATGCATGGAAAGGCGAGAATATCCTTTTTGCTTAGAGTCATTTCGCTTCCCTGAAGATTGTCCGTTTTTCGCTGTCTTTCAGGTAATTTTTCGCGGCCAGCCACGTGTCGTGGAGGATTTCCAGGGTTCCCTGGCGCACTTCGGTACGTAATCCGAGCAATGCATTGAAATCTTTTGAATTCACAACCATTTCTTCTTCGGGCATGACAGGTGTTACCACCAGAAGAGCCCGTTCATACCGCTTGAACATCCGCTTGAGCCCGCAGTGATCGGTGTCTTCGAAATCCCCTTGCACTATCTCGGGCAAGTGGCTGGTAAATCCCGGAATCATGAAGACCGTGCCGGGGGTTCTGCACTGCTCGGCATAGTAACGGTCCCGGCCTCCGATGAGGAGGCCGACGCAGTCGTCGACCGGATGGCCATGAGCCATGGGGACAAAGACAGGTATCCCGACATCCAGCAGCTCGGTGACGTTCTCGAGGGCGTTGCCGCACAGACCATACCCCAGCAGCAATGCGTCTACACTGCCGGCAAGTTCATGGGCAGCTCGTTTCAGGGCTCTCTGAAGTTTTTTTTTGTTGCGGTGAAGGGCCACCTCCAGCACCCGGACCACTGCTTCAAGCCTTGCCGCCGGCTCGGCGCAGAAGCTCCTGATGTGAGGAATCCGTTGCAGATGTCGGCAGTTTCCAGCCTCAAGCGCCTCGATCAGACGCGCCGAACGGCGGTTTTCCAGAATTGTCACTTTTTCAAGGTCGGCATCCAGCGCCAGCATATGGGCGAATTCAAGTTCCAGAATCTCGCAGGTAATGATGCCGATTACTGCCATAGAGTGTTCTCCCAATATTTATCTGCTGTCGAAATCTTCAAGAGTAGTCAGTCCTCTTCTCCCCAGATCGTCGATATCGCGTTTTACTGTGCGGACAACCTCGGGGGGGGCCTGCACCGGCGGCAGATCCGCCAGGCCGAACTTTTTCAGAAATCGCCGGTAATGTTGCATCGGCATCCCTTCGGTCCAGTATGACAGTTCCAGGATGTAGACTTTCTGGAAAATCTTGGAAGTCGCGAACATGCAGTGGTTGACCCGGAGCCTGTTGGCCAGATCGATCATCCGGTCGAGAGCCCTGGGATTCGTCGCCAGGTTACGGGCCATGGCCAGGGAAGTGTTGCCGACCTGATACACTTTTTTCAGCCGGGGAGGAATCAAGCCCACACGCTGCGCCTTGGCCGCATCCACATAGGTGCCTGAGGCGCCGGACATATAGATGGTGTGGATATCCTCCGTGGCGATGCCCGCCTCATGGCATAAAGTGATATGGCCGGCCCGTACCGCGCCGATGGCCTTGCCTGCCTCGCAAAGATCCTCCCCGGTAAAGAAAATGTCCTCGCCAAGGTGAAGTCGGGCGTCCTCCGTTTCAACATGCGGCAGGGCGATAAGGCCGGCCTGCGTCGCCTGATCGACGATGGCGATGGTGCCGGTGCCGGTGATCCCGATGGGCCGTCGATGCATGGCGTGACGCTGGTCTGCTTCCAGGATAAAACCTTTCCTGCAGAGATCGATCAGGCCGCCCCGCACCGGCAGCAGTTCTTCGTCGAGGAGGATAAGCCGGTGGTAAGGACCGACCTGCTCGAGATCGGCAATGACCCAGGGCGCGGCCAATCTGCCGCAGCTGATCTGTTGACCCTCAAGAGCCGGTCCCGCAGCCGTCGAACCTGAATACACCGTGTCGCCATGAAAAAGCGCCACTTCAGCATTGGTGCCGAAGTCGGTCACGATTGAGGTTTCTTGCCGCTCCAGCATCCCGGTCATGATCATCATCGCCAAGGCGTCGGCGCCTACCTCTTGACGAACGGCGGGCGGGATAACCACCTCGCAACTGCCTGGCAGATTCAGTCCGTCAAGGGTGTGCGCCGCGACGACCGCCCCGTCGCGGGCGGGAGGCACCACTCCGAGCAATGCAAGTTTACGGCTGCCTGCAAAAGCCAGATCCCGTATTTCAATACCCTGGAAGAGTGACAGCTGGTTAGGGTTGCCGCATACCCCGAGGCGCACCACATCCGCAGGTGGAACGTGGAGTTCGGCGATAACCCGGTTGATTGCCCGGATCATCTTACTGCGCGCGACTTCCATCCCCCGGTTTAACACAAAATTGAGCTGACTCATGACATTGCCGCCCGGCAGGGGATGGCGGGTGGTAATCACCGTCGAAAGAATTTCACCGTTGCCGAGATCTATCGCCTGGGCTCGGAAACCGCTGGTCCCCAGATCCATTGCAATTGCCAGGCGAGCCATATATTTACCTCCGTTATCCTGATAGGCCGTACGAGGCCGGATCGAACCCTTTTACCTTGCCGTATTTGCCGAGAGAGAGATCGATAAAGTCGTCTTCCTTGTCCGGCAGGGATTCCAGCTCTTTCATGTAACCGAGCAGAGATTCGTTTTCAAAAGCGGTGAATCTCAACAAGGGGTCGGCCAGCATCAATTCGGCGCTTTTCATGCCGGCTGCTCTGGCCCGGGCATAGAGGCTTTCGTTGTTTTCAACCACCGCCTTGCCGATGACCCACGCATTGTCCGGGCAGAGGATGAAGCTGTGCGGGCTGCGATACCGATCGGAGTTGATGAGGCAGGCCTGGTATTCCTTCTGATAGCCGAGCGCCACGGCCGTGTTCATCGCTGCCACGTCATAGCCGAGCATTTCGGCAAAAACCGCGGAGGTACTGCCGCCGAACATTTCGTGGTATTCGACCGCCTCGTTGGACCAGAGATCGCAGACGGCGGCCATCACGTTGCCGCAAAGCCCCATGTGGGCGCAGGCGCTGGTCTTGCCCTCGGTGGAGATAGGCACTCCGGTAATCGCCTTGATGATAGGGTTTTCATAGGCGCAGTTTTTGCCGGGTCCGGTTGCACCGCATTCATAGGCCACCAGTGACCTGCTCACACTGAAGGCCCTGCTCAGAGCGGCAAGGGTATGGGGGATATCCTTGGAAATGAAGCCGCCGGCCATGAACATGGCGGTGTTGGCCTGGGCGCAGTCGGTATCGCCGCCGGCAATGCAGCCGTGCCGCCCGGCGATTTCGACTATCTGCGGCCACAGCCACTGCATGTCCCGGCCGCCAAGGACCGCCTGGGCAAAGAGCAGCCCCGTCAGGTCGTTTCTGATGAGACAGTAGTCGGAGAGTTCTTTGCCGCCCATCGATTCAATGGAGAGGATATCGGCGTATTGGGCGCAGAGATTAAAAGATTCGATCATCCCGGCCATATTCTCGGAGTTTCTCATGTCGACCATTTCCGGTCTGCGGGTATCGGCGATAGTCGAACGATAAGCAGCCTTGAGCCCATATTTTTCAAGGTATTCCTCGATTTGCCCGGTTGTCTGAGCCGCTATCTTCATTCCCCATTCGGGGTTGTGGGTCATCTGAAAGACATGTTCGTTTTCAATGACTATGGCCGGATGGCCAACGACCACGCATCGTTCCAGGGCATCGCCGTTGGCCCGTTCAAACTCACGGAGCAGGATCTTGATGGTCCGTTCGCTGTCCGGCCTGGGGTGTGAAGTAATCTCCGGAATGACCTGGCCGCCGCCAAGCGTCAGGCCGCGTCTGGTTGTGACCGGCCTTGCGGCTGAGCCGAATATCATTTTTTCGGGGCTGCGGTACGCCATGGTATCGGTCAATTTCATCGCTCTTCCTCCTGTCAGCCATTCCACTTTGTCCGAATTTCCGTCCAGCTGAGGCCGCTCAGCGCATCTTCGGCCATGCCGGAAGCCTGGCTCGCTTCTTTGCCCCAGATACCCAGCTCAAAGCTTGTCACGAAGCCCTCGCTGACCGCACCGCCGCCGCAGACGAAGGGAATAGTCAGGTTCAGTTGTTTCAGTTTGGCGGCAATCTTCGGGAATGCAGTCATCGTCGTAGTCATCAGGGCTGTTCCGGAAAGCATGACCGGCTTATGGATTCGGCACGCTTCGACAACCTCGTCGACCGGTACGTCGGCGCCGAGGTTGATCACTTCAAAGCCTGCGGCATTGAGGAGCGCATTGACGATAACCTGGCCGAGATCATGGATGTCGCCTTCGGCCGTATGGGTAACTACTTTGGCTTTTTTTTCGACCGGCCTGCCCATCTTCGCTTCGCACAAGGCAATGCCGGCAATCATGGCGTCGGAGGAAAGAATCACCTGGGGAAGAAAATATGCCCCCTCATCCCACAGACGGCTTACTTCTTTCATCCCGGGCAGCAGACCCTTGTTGATAACATCCATCGGATCCCTGGTGACAAGGGCTTCCCGGACAATCTCTTCGATCTCGTCTTCGTTGCCGTGAACAAGACAGTCGGCAAGTTTCTGCAGCACCACATCTTCAGAGACATTCCTGGCCTTTTTTTGTAATCCCTCTATGTTTTTGTCATAGCGGGTAAAAATAGTGGCGGTTTCCGAGATGTATTTCATGAGCTTTCCTTGTGTGGCGCTTACCGTCCGGCTTACGGCTGCAAGATAAAAGCTGTACAAGCGTTAGATTCACTTGTTGCAAGGAGATGATTGCTTCACTAAATTATAGGAGAACACGGGATGATATGCAAGAGGACCGAGACGATATCCGGAGGGCCCATCTCGCGCAAAGAGTGAATGCAAAAAAAGGCGGAAAAGGTTAGCCTGGCAAATGACGCACCCCTTGTCGATTTGGAACTCTTTTCTCTTTGCTTACCGAGTCCTGCCAAGGGGGAACCATGAAAACTCTTTCCCCGGGAGGATTGTAAGAAATGGCAAAACATATCCTCTGGACAGGACAAACCCAGTGTTTTGACAGCAATGGAGTGCCGGTTTCCTGCCGTGGAACCGGCCAGGATGGAGAATATACTCCCGGCAGACAGTGGTCCCGGCCACGCTTTGTAAAAGTGGATACGAATCTTGTCCATGACACGACCACAGATCTCGTATGGCCGCTTGATGCCAATCTTTTTTCCTTTCCGATGAGCTGGCAGGAAGGACTCGATGCCGTACGGCAGATGAACTCGGAAAAGCGATTCGGCAGAACCGACTGGCGCCTTCCCAATCGGCGTGAGCTGAGAAGTCTCATCAGCCATGGGGCGAGAAAACCCGCTCTGCCCCGGGACCATCCCTTTCATAATGTTTTTCTCGGCTGGTACTGGACCTCCACCTCTTTTGCCAAGGCCAGGGAATATGCATGGTATGTCCATATGGAAGGGGGCAGAATGTTCTACGGCAAAAAGATCGATGACTCTCTTGTCTGGCCGGTATGCGGTGAAAGCAGCAGTATCCCCAGATCCGGTCAAACCGGATGTTTTGATCAAAAGGGGCGGGAGATTGCCTGTCCTGAAACCGGCCAGGATGGCGATCTTTTGCGCGGCGCAGCCTGGCCTTTTCCGCGCTTCGGCAAGACGGAATCGGGAGTCCTCGACACCCTGACCGGTTGCATCTGGCACCCAGACAGCGCCTGCACCCAGGCACCTGTAACCTGGGATGAAGCCCTTGCGGCAGTTCAAACCCTGGCAAAGCAGACAGGACTATCCTGGCGCATGCCGACCATAAACGAACTGGAAAGCCTGGTGGATGCCTCCCGACATTCGCCGGCATTACCGGCAGGTCACCCTTTTGCCGATGTAACGGAAGCGTACTGGTCTTCGACCACAAGTTTTTTTGAACCTGACTGGGCCTACGTGCTCTATATGCATAAGGGCGCAGTAGGAGTCGGATTCAAGAAGAACAGGGACTTTTCACTCTTGCCGGTGAGATAAATATCGAAGACCTTCACTCAACTGAGGGCTTCCATTTGGGATGAACAGGTGCTCTATCAGGATATACTCGGTTTAATCGGCATAGTCTTTCTTGACATTTGACTGTCAATCACTTAGTTTTATTATATTTTTGTCAAAATTGACGGGGACCATGACGGAAACTCTCAACAGTAAACTGACGTGCATCGGAGTCAGCTTCCAAGAGGTGGAGCCCATAGCTCTCACCCGCCGATGCTTGAGGCGTTGGAAGCAAGCTGTACGGGAGATGGAAAAAAAGGAGAGCAAGCATGACTGAGACTTACACCAATGCAAAGTTCTGGAAATGTGCGCTCCAGGTAAACCCTGCCGGATACATAGGATATCGTGGCACGGACCACGGCATGACTGAGGAAGAGTACAACCGGAGGCTCCTCGAAGTTGCTTTAGAAAACGATATTAAAGTCATTGGCTTGGCAAATCATGGCAATGTCGATGGTGTAGACGCGATGCGTAGTTTGATGAATCAGCATAAAATCATCGTGTTTCCCGGATTTGAAATCGCCACCACCGAAAAAGCCCACTATGTTTGTCTCTTTGCCGAAAACACAAGCAAAGACCAACTCCACCGATATCTTGGGGCCTTGGGATTGACCAATCCGGAAAATGGCATCTGGCCTTCAAACCTTGGCGGCAATGATCTCTTCGCCAAGGTAGATGAACTCGGCGGTTTAGTCTATGCAGCCCATTCAACTGACGACAGCGGCATTCTACGCCAAAAACTCGTTCATGTTTGGAGAAACCCCCTGCTGAAGGCTGCCCAAATACCGGGAACTTTGGATGACCTGAAAAATGGCGAAGGCAATTCCTTCCGCCAAATCTTGCTGAACAAGAATCCGGACTACAAACGCGACCTCCCGATTGGTGTCATTAATGCCAAAGATGTTGCGGTCCCGGAAGATCTGGCCAATCCCAAGGCATCCTGTTTGATCAAAATGACTAACCCTTGCTTTGCTTCGTTCATGCTGGCCTTTCAGGATCCGGAATCACGTGTGCGCCTCAACAGCGATGTTTCTCTGAAATATTATTCGCGTATCGAGAGCTTAAAGGTAATTGGTGGCTATCTGGACGGGGTTCAGATTGATTTTTCCGAGCATCTCAATGCTGTCATTGGTGGTCGGGGCACTGGAAAGTCGACACTGCTTGAATGCCTTCGTTATGTTTTGGATCTGCGGCCTATAGGCAAGAATGCATTGAAACAGCACCAAGAGATCATCAAGGAAAATCTAGGCAGATCCGGGGCTCGGGTTGAGGTGGCTATTCGCTCATCCAAGATGAATGGCAGACGCTTTACGGTCGCCAGGCGCTATGGGGAGAGCACGAGCGTCAAGGATGAAAACGGAAATCCGTCTGCATTTACGCCTGCCGACCTTTTGCCCGAAATTGAGATTTACGGGCAGAATGAAATCTTTGAAATTGCGCAAGATAAGACCAGTCAACGCCGATTGCTGTCGAGGTTTCTGGAATCTGGGCTGCAAGACAGTGAGTCCATCATTTTGGAGGCACTATGCAAGTTAGCGGAAAACAGACATAAATTGATCGAGGCACAGAATAATGTTGCGACAATCGAGGATGAGGTCGCACGGCTTCCGAAGCTGGAGGAGCAGGTCGGTCAATTTAAAAGTTTGGGGCTTGAAGACAAATTAAAGGTCGTTCCTTTACTCGAAACTGAAAAGCGCCTTTTAAAAAGAGTGTTGGAGGAAGAAGGAACGAATCTTGATCAAGCATTCCGGGTAGTGCAGGATAATCTGCCCGATACCGTATTCCTCAATGAATCAGTCATTGACAAGCTCCCGCATGCCGGCAACCTCCGAAGAATTCGGGAGGCGCTGGACACGCTCCGGGTTGAGGCGGAAGGGTTGTTAAGCAAATGGCAGGAACACTATTCTGATGCGAAAGCCACACTCGATCTTCTTGGCAAGGAATTGAATTCCGGTATTCAGCAGAAAGAAGAGTTACTCGAAAAAACTTTCAAAGATCTTCCTTCCTGTGAAGGGAAGACCGGCAAGCAGATTGGTCTTGAATTCCAGAGACTGATGAAAGAAATTGAGCAGATTCGGCCCAAGCAGACCTTGCTTGAGAATCGCGGAAAACTTTCTACAGAACTTCAAAAAATACGAAAATCCATTTTGGATGAATTATCCGCAACACGGGCGGAACGTTCGGCGCGGTTCTCAAGGTCACTGAAAAAACTCAATAAACGACTTGCGGGGAAGCTTCGACTGGAGGCTATGGCGGAATCGGATCGGACGCCTGTTATTCAATTTCTGCTGGCATGTAAGCTGGATAACGTCGGTGAAGGGCGGCTTTCCTGGCTCAAGGAGGCCGATCCATTCTCGCCGGTGCGGTTGGCTGAATTGATCCGTAACGGTGCAGAGGCACTCCGTAATGCTCCCTGGGGGATTACTCCCACGGTGGCTGAAGCACTGGCGCGATTGAGCCCGGAGCACGTTCTAAAACTTGAAGAGATAGAACTGCCCGACGTGATCGACATCGAATTGAATACCGCCCATGAAGGTCAGGAAAATTTCCGACCGCTGGATAAACTTTCAACCGGCCAGCAGTGTACGGCAATTCTGCATCTTCTTCTCTTGCAAAACCTCGATCCTTTGATCATGGACCAACCTGAAGACAATCTCGACAATGCCTTCATCGCCGACCGTATTGTGGCGGAATTGCGATCCGCCAAGATCGCCCGCCAGTTCATCTTTGCAACCCATAATGCGAATATACCGGTTTTTGGCGATGCCGAATGGATCGGTGTGTTTGAGGCTTCGGAAGGCCAGGCACAGATGCCTGCCGAGGCGCAGGGTGCAATAGATGTTGCAAGAGTAAGAGACATGGCCGCAATTATTCTTGAAGGTGGCAAGACAGCTTTCAATCAACGAAAAACAAAGTATGGATTTTGAGGTGGTTTATGCTGAAAGCTGAATTATTGGAAACTGTCGTAAGCGGCGAGAATTCCGGAGTGGAGTTTAAACGGGATGACATTCGGCCCGAGCAGTTGGCAAAAGAGATTGTTGCCTTTGCAAATGTGCAAGGAGGACGAATTCTTTTAGGCGTTGAGGACAATGGTCGGTTTAGCGGTCTTCAGCGTGCCGATACCCAGGAATGGGTTTTGAATGTTTTCAGAGATAAAGTACATCCTCAAATCATTCCGTTTTATGAGGAGATACAGGTCGAGCAAGATGTGCGGGTCGCAGTTGTTACGATTGCAGCCGGGATATCGAAGCCCTACGTGTTGCGTCATAATAATCGTGAAGAAGTGTACATACGCATGGGGGACCGGTCTGAACTTGCGTCCCGTGAACAGCAACTGCGTCTTTTCGAAATCGGTGGGTTGCTTCATGTTGAAGTGTTGCCGGTTCCTGGCACGTCATTGTCCGATATTGATATAAGCAGGCTGGATTATTACCTGAGGACAATCATCAGGGACCCCGAGATACCCAATTCCGATGTCGAATGGAGAGAGCGTCTACTGGGACTTGGCTTGATGGCAGAAGACGGTATGGGAAACACAGTGTGTTCGATAGCAGGTTTGATATGCTTCGGAATACATCCCAGGCGGTTTCTTCGTCAGGCCGGGTTGCGGGTAATGGCTTTTGCAGGAGACGACAAAGAGTATCGGGCGCTGCTTGATGTGATCCTGGACGCGCCCCTGGTGGGGCGATGGCAAGTCACTGGAACAGGTCAGAATCAATTAGTCGATGAAGGCCTGATAGAAAAGTTTTCTTCTGCGATAAAGCCTTTTGTCACCCAGGAAGCATCCGAAATTGATGAAAATATGCGTCGGGAAAAAATTTGGTATTATCCACGGGAAGCTATTCGGGAAACAGTCATAAATGCCTTGGTTCACAGGGACTGGACCAGGTCGGTAGATATTGAGGTGACAAGTTACTCCGATCGCCTGGAAGTTATCAGCCCGGGCAAGCTTCAGAATTCAATGACAATCGCCAAAATGGTAGCCGGGCAGCGTTCTCCGCGGAACACGCTGATCATGGAAATCTTACGGGACTATGGATATGTCGATGCCAGAGGAATGGGCGTGCGAACAAAAGTTATTCCTCTGATGAGGGAGCATAATAATACAGATCCAGGGTTTGAGGCCACAGAGGATTATCTAAAAACAACACTGCATAGGAAGAAGATAGATGGGTAAGATTCATCATCATCTCTTTTCAGATAATTTCTCGGCGATTTCCCGGCTCAAACGGCCAAGTGCCTGACTCAGAGCCTGTACCAGTCCTTCGCTGTCGGCAGGTGTCGCCCTTACCTGGTATTTCGACCGCTGCTGCGGCAGCACGATATTTCCTTCCCGGTCCTGCATCGACCAGACCGCTTCAAGATGTGCCTCTCTGGATTCTTCCCCTTCAAAACGGATTATCTCGATGATGATCTGATAATCAACCGCCTGGCTCCAGGGATAATACACGATGCTTTCCGTGGCCAAGGCGGCTGCGAGATTTTCTCTCATCGCTCGAGGGATACTTACAGCCAGCGGTTCGGCCCAGCGGTTTGTTTCAGCCAGTTGCATCAGGTTGGGCCCCTCTCTGTTGACAATTTGCGGGCGATCCAGGTATTCCGGCAGCAGTAAGGGGCCAATGCCGATAACTGCCTCGCCGATTGCGCTCGTGTCGATTGCCGGCCGACCCGAATCGACAGCGGAAAGCTGATAATAGGAGACCGGCTGCGTACGGGTGCATCCTGACACCAGCAGAGCGATGGCGAGAAGAACAACCAGCCGTCCGGTGGTGAGCTGAAATGTGCGTGGAGTATCTTTCATCAATATTCCTCCCTGGTTTTTTTTCCGCGGAGAATGGCCTCCGGCTGCTGCTCGAGGCTTTGAGCCAACAGACGAAGGGCGCGGGCGGCACGGGATATTTCATGCAGAGACGTGGTGAGCTGTTGAATAACCTGCGAATCATTGCCGGCAAGCTGCTGCAGGGCCTGGGCCGCATTGGCCAGTTCCTTTCCTGCCTGAGTGATGCTGCTGGACATGCTGGAATCGTCATCGGCAAATTTCTCCACCTGATCGGCGGCTCTGCCCACCTTGTCCATGGCGGATTGAATGGTGACGACTACCTCGCCCAGTTGAGCAAAACTCCCCTCCGCTTCGCTCAAAAGCGGCTCGCCCAAAGAGTCGAGCCGTGCCGTCAGGGATTCAAGGTTTTTCAATACCGCCTCAAGACGAGCTGGAATCGCGATGGTTTCTTCGGCAGAGAGCAATTTGCCGGCGGAGGCGCTGATGGAGGCCAGATCTGCCAAAAAATCGGCTATCGGAAATTCTTCGAGCATACCGGTCAGTTCCTCGACGGTTGTCGGGATAGTCGGGATTTCGTCCGCTTCCGGATCATCGTCTATGAATTGCGCGGGTTTTTGAGGGTAAAAATCGAGATCTATATAGCGTTGACCGGTGAGCAGGCTCTGTACTTTCAGCTGGGCCCGCAGGCCCTGCTCCACTAATTGCCGAATGGAGAGTTCGTCCTTGTCCTGGATTGACTCGCCGGTGTCGGTCTGAACGTGAAGATCGAGTTCGACAGTCACTTTCACCATGAAGTTTTTGTTCTCACCCTCAAGGCCGATCTGGATGTGTTTGACCGTACCGACGTTGACCCCGAGAAAAACCACCGGCGCACCCACCTGCAGCCCCTGGGCGGCTCCCTCAAAATACATGATGTATTGCGAGCGCTCGCGGAAAAAATAATTTCCGGCGAGAAGAAGGATGGTGACGGTGGCGAGGATAAGGGCTCCGAAAACAAAAGCCCCGATCAAGGTTGGATTGGCCTGCTTGCTCATGCTTCCCCCCTGGTGAGAAAATGGCGGACCTTCGGGTCGCCGGATTGGACCGCCCGCCTCGGGTCGCCGGTGTCGATCATGGTTCTGGTCTCGGTGTCGAGAAAGACCGAATTGTTGCCTATGCCCATGATGCTTGCCAGTTCGTGGGTTATCAAAACAACGGTGGTACCGAGACTGTCGCGCAACTCAAGGATTAACTCATCGAGGCGTCTGGCGTTAAGCGGGTCAAGGCCGGCGGAGGGCTCGTCGATGAGCAGGATATCCGGGTCAAGGGCCATGGCTCGGGCAAGACTGGCTCGTTTTTTCATACCGCCGCTGAGTTCGGCAGGGTAAAATTCACCAAAGCCGGCCAGACCGACCAGGGCAAGCTTGAGGGAGACGATCTCGTCGATGAGCTGCGGCGAAAGTCCGGTGTACTGATTGAGCGGCAGGGCCAGATTCTCGGCAAGGGTAAGGGAACTCCACAATGCTCCGCCCTGGAACATGACGCCAAGCCTGCGCTTCAGTCGTTGGTGTTCGTCATGGTCGACATTCCAGAAGTCCCGGCCGCTGTAGAGGACGGATCCTTCGGCCGGGCGTTGCAAACCGATCAGCGATCGCATCAAGGTCGATTTGCCGCAGCCGTTGCCGCCCATAATGACAAAGATATCGCCTGTGTTGACGGTAAAATTAAGATCGTGCTGAACGACATGATCGCCGTAGGCAATGGTCAAGTCACGAACTTCGATGGAAATTGGCGTCTCCATTCAGATCCCTATCTGGTAAAATAAAATAGTCAGGATTGAGGCCGAGATGGTGATCAGCAGAATGCCGGTTACCACTGCCGATGTTGCCGCTTCGCCTACAGCCGTGGCGTTTCTGCCGCACTGCATGCCGCGCATGCAGCCGGAGTAGGCGACCATGGCCCCATATACACTGCCTTTGATGAGTCCGACCATGAAGTGTTCGAGTTCCAGGGCACTGACGGTTTGATTATAGTATTCGAACAGGCCGATGTCGAATATGGTGACGGAGATCATAAGACCGGCCAGCATGCCGATAAAGCTTGCATAGAGCGTCAGCAAGGGGACCATGAGCAACAGCGCAAGTATCCGGGGCAGAACCAGAAAATCGATGGGGGAGATGCCAAGGGTTTTCAAGGCGTCGATCTCCTCGTTGACCTGCATGGTGCCGAGTTTGGCGGCAAAGGCAGAACCTGTCCGGCCGGCGATGATAATGCCGGTCATCAAGGCGCCGACTTCCCGCACCATGCCGATGGCCACCAGGTCGGCGATAAAGATCTGCGCCCCGACCATGCGGAGCTGGTCGGCGCCAAGATAGGCAAGGATAAGCCCGACGAGAAAGCTGATCACCGAGACGATAAGCAAGGCCCGGGGGCCGACTTCCTCGATCTCCCACCACAGATCGCCCCAGCGCAGACGGGTTTTGCCGGTAAAGAGGCGTCCGAAAGCGAGGATGATTTCTCCGAGAAAGTCCAGTGATGCGGGGGCGTCCTGCAGAAAATCAAGCATTGCCGAACCCACTCGGAAGAGCAGGGGTTTTTCTGACTCCCGTCCGGCGATTTTTTGTTCCGGCACGGCATTGCCCATAGCCAGCAGTTGTCGGACGCCTTCCGGCAGACCCTCCTGTTCGACTTGAATCTCTCTCTCTGCGCAGAGTTTCAAGAGGCGAAAGAGATACGCGAGAAAGCCGCTGTCCCAGGAAGAGAGGTCGGTCTTAAAGGTGAGGCGATCGATGCTGTCGGTTAATTCGGTTGTCAGTGCATCGGGAAATGGCAGGGCTTGATCCAGGCACCACCTGCCGGCAAAGGCGATTTCCAGCCCATTGCCATCGGTGCGGTGGGTTTCCAGCTGCCATCGCTGTGCGTTATTATCCCTGGGCATGGGTTGTCGGCTGCTCCATGGCATCTTCGTTGAAAGGTTGGTCCGGAATCCTCAAAGCATTACCTATCGTAAAAATAGAGCAAGATTTCTGGAAAGCAAGGGCTAAGCAGACAATGTAGGCAGTTAGGCAACTTTGATTGCAGGAGGGTTGGGTTTTTGCACGTTGCGCTTTATAGTATCGCCATCAACCGGGATGGATGCGAATCGCAAGACTACGGAGGACTGGACAATGATACAAATTGCTCACCAGCGGGTTGGCATTCCATGCGCTGCTGCCATGGATACAGGTGGCCGGCAAAGACGGCGGGGCATCGCCATCGTGATTGTCCTGATGTTTTTTCCGGCCCTGCAATGTTCGGCACAACCCTTGGAAGTCGTGAAGAGTCAAGAGGCGGAATTTCAACTGGAAGAAGTCGCCGAGGGGCTTGGCGTTGTCTGGGGGATGGCGTTTGTCGGCCCTGCCGAGCTGCTTTTTACCGAGCGGGAGGGCACGGTGAAAAAGCTTGACCTCTCCACGGGGGAAATTGAAGAGGTCTCGGGAGTGCCGAAAGTCCGGGCATCGGGGCAGGGCGGTCTTCTCGATGTTGCCGTACAGCAAGGCTATTCTCCCGGGGACTGGATCTATTTTACCTACAGCAGGCCGCAGGACGGCGGTGCGGCCACAACTCTTGGCCGGGCAAAGCTTGAGGGGAAGCAGCTGCGGGACTGGCAGGATGTGCTGGTGACCCAATCTGCCGGCGATTCCGGAATACACTTCGGCAGCCGCATAACGTTCGACGATACAGGACATGTCTTTTTCTCCGTCGGCGACCGGGGCGAGCGTGATAATGCGCAGGATATCGCCAACCACGCCGGGACGATCATTCGCCTGCACCTGGACGGGCGGATCCCTGAGGATAATCCGTTTGCGGCCGGGGAAGGACTTGCCGAGATCTGGAGTTATGGTCATCGCAACGTGCAGGGCCTGGTTTTCGATGCGAAGCATAATCGGCTCTGGAGCAACGAGCACGGCCCGAGGGGCGGAGATGAGATCAATCTTATCAAGCCCGGCCAGAACTACGGCTGGCCGGTTGTTTCCCATGGCAAGGAATACTGGGGGCCGATCCAGGTGGGAGAAGGCACGCAAAAAGCGGGAATGGAAGATCCCGTCAAGGTGTATATCCCGTCCATTGCTCCCGGCAGTCTGCTGCTCTATTCCGGGCAAGCATTCCCACGGTGGCAGGGCAACCTGTTTGCCGGAGCCTTGGTCCTGAAACACCTCAACCGGGTGGTTTTGAATGAGGCGGGCGAAACTGTAGCCGAAGAGAGGCTGCTGACCGAGCTGAGCGAGAGAATACGCGGGCTGGCCCTGAGCCCGGAAGGCTGGCTGTATCTCTCGACCGACAGCGGCAGGATTTTCCGTCTTCGCCCTCCCCGGTAAGCGCGCCGGAACTTTCGCGTCTTCGCGCCTTCGCGTGAGAAATACGTTCCTCTCCTGAGAGCGGGCGAGACTGTAGCCCGTCTTCGTCCTCCCCGGTGAGCGTCAGGAACGTATCCGCCTGGCCAGACACTTGCGGAGATAATCCAGTCCGAAAATCCAGAAGATACCGAGCCAGGCGAGTGCAAAGACCTCCGTGGCCACCGGTCCGGTGTTCATTGCCTTCTGCAGCGGCGGAAAATAGAGGATCGCCCAGGAGGAGACAATCTGGACCAGGATGCCGGCAAGGAGAATCCTGTTGCTGAAAATCCCTTTATCCAGGCCGGACCCATGGCGGGAGCGGCGGCCGATCAGGTTGCCGATCTGCATCAAAAAGATGGAAGCGAGAGCGATGCCGGTCGCCGAGCGATAGAGCGGCGAAGTGCTCGGCAGGTCCATGCCATAGCGCCAGCCGCCATCATGAAGGACATAGAAAAAGAGAAACAGGGACCACAGTCCTTCAAGCAGGCCGAGAAAACCGTAGCTGTGGAGAATGAGCTGCGGGGTGAGGAGCCCCTCGGAATGATCGCGGGGAGGTTTGCTCATCACCTCGGGGGACGGCGGCTCCTGGCCGAGGCCCATGGAAGGGATGATATCCGTGCCAAGATCGATGGCAAGGATGTGAACGATGTTGAGGGCTAGCGGGACCGGCAGGACCATATAGAGCAAATAGGGCAGGATCTCCGGGCCATTGCTCACCAGCACATAGTTGGTGAACTTTTTCATGTTGAGAAAGACCGTCCGGCCCTCCTCGATACCGTCGACGATGTGGGCGAAGTTGTCATCGAGCAGAATGATCTGAGCCGATTCCCTCGCAACATCCGTCCCCATCCTGCCCATGGCGATGCCGACATCCGCCGCCTTCAGGGCCGGGGCGTCATTGACCCCGTCGCCGGTCATGGCCACCACCATTTCCATGTGTTTCAGGGCGGTCACAATTTTCATTTTCTGGTCCGGCGTGGTTCGGGCAAAAACCCGGACACCCTGCCGAAGGTGATCGACCAGACCGGCCACCGTCAACCGGCGGAGCTGCTCGCCTGTGAGATGATCGCTGCAGCCGGCCTCGACGATTCCTGCTTTTACGGCCACAGCCAGGGCTGTCGCCGGATGATCGCCGGTGATCATCATCACTTTGATTCCGGCGGTATGGCATTTTGCCACGGCCTGCGGCACTTCCGGCCTGACCGGATCTTCGACGCCGATGAACCCGGCAAGGACAAGATCATGTTCCAGCGGATCTGCCAATACCTCCGGGGCGCTGGAGGCTTGAGCCTCATCTGCGGAAAGCCGCCGGCAGGCAACCGCGATAACCCGCAACCCCCCGGCCGCCATCTTCTGCATGATAGCTTCACTGTCTGACATCTGCCGGGCAAACGGAGTATCCGGTGTGCTCGAAAGGGATGTTTCAGTTGCACCGGCGGCAGCGATCGCCGTCACCATGGGACGAATGGCCTCAAAAGCGCCCTTCACCGCAAAGAGCCGGCTGCCCTGGTGATCGAGGATCCCGGCGGACCGCCTTTTTTCGACGTCAAAGGCAAAATGACGACGAACCTGCCGCTGCACTTCGGAAAGTCTTCCAGGCAAAAGACGTAAAAGATGGCGGGCCACAGCCACATCCAGGGGATCGCCGAGCAACCGGTCCGACGTCTCGCGAACATCGGAGGCACAGAGGGCGAGCAAGGTCAGGCTGCGTTCCTGCTCGCCCGTCATGGTTTTGCCCGAAACAGGGTCGATCATTTGGGTGATGGTCAGCCTGTTCATTGTCAAGGTGCCGGTTTTATCGGTGCAGACGACGTGCACGGCGCCGAGCGCCTCCACCGCATTCAGGCTGGTGACAAGGACCTGCTTTTTCGCCATGCGGAGGCTGCCCATGACCAGGGCCACGGTCAGTGTCGGCAGCAGCCCTTCCGGGACATTTGCGACGATAATTCCCATCATGAAAACCAGATTGATCCAGAGAGATTTGCCGCTCGCCACACCGTACAGAAAAAAACTCACTCCCATGAGGCAGGCGATCGTCGTCAGGACCCGGATCATGCGGGAAATTTCGCGCTCCAGGGGCGAATGGCTGCGGCGGATAGTCTGGGAAAGGTTGGCGATCCGGCCGAACCGGGTGCGCAGACCGGTGGCAAATACCACGCCGCGGCCGGTCCCTTTGACCACGGTGCAGCCGGCAAAGGCAATGTTTTCGCATTCCTCGAGGCTTTTCTCCTGCGCCTGGGGCGAGAGCCGCACGGCAACCGATTCCCCGGTCAGCGGCGAGCTGTCGATCATCAGTCCTTCCGCCGCGACAATCCGCATATCCGCGGCAATCTTATCCCCTTCCGAGAGGCTTACCACATCGCCGGGAACGATCTCCAGGGCAGGAACCCTGTCGATCCGGTCCTGGCGATGGACCTCGACCAGATGGGGAAGGAATTTTTTCAAGGCTTCCATGGCTTTTTCCGCCCGGTATTCTTGAAAAAAACTGAACAGGGCATTGAGCAGAGCCACGCCGGTCAGAGCCCAGCCGAGAATGCCCATGCCTTCCTCTGGATTGATGTGCTCGGCGATAAAACAGATGATCGCCGAGATGATCAGCAGGATTGCGAAAAAGTTGGTGAACTGCCGGCCGAGAAGCCGCAGCAGTTTCCCCTTCTCGACTACCTCGAAACTGTTGGGGCCGACATGGGCCAGCCTCTCCGCCGACTCATCCGGATTTAAACCTTCAGGACGGCTGTGAAGAGTGGCATATACCTGTTCCGGCGGAATGTGCCCGATATGATCAGGAGGTTCGTTCATAGCTTTCGGTAAATTCCGACATCGCACGGGGCGTTGCGAAGGATCTGCTCGAATTTATTGCCATAGAAAAAACGGGAGGGCAGATTTCGATCGCTTGCGCCGAGCAGGATCATCGATGCCCGCACCCTGCCTGCCTGGATGAGAATTTCCTTGGCCCAATCGTCGGACAGCACGACATGGCGGTCCAGATGCAGGTGAGGCCGGTTTGCTTCGCTGATCTCCTCCCGTATTTCGCTCATGATACGGCCCAGGTATTTCCGGCCTTCGGCGAGCTTTTTCTGCACAGCCTCAGCGGCAATGTAGCGGAAATGGAAAGGATTGACATTCATGACCCGAAGGAGATGCAGCCTGACAAGGGGGAAAGAGAACATTCGAAGAAAAGGCATGGCGGCTTCGAATCCCCGGGGGTGACCGGCAAGGGGAAACAGCAGGGTTTTCGGACAGCCCAGCAGGCCGGGACTGACCACCCGGATGGCCATGACATTGAATTTTTTCGAGCGAAGAAGTCGTTCCGCAACGGTGCCTGCCAGAAAACCACGGCCCCGCGAGGCGATCCGCGCTCCGCACAGGCAGTAGCTGTGTTCGCCGGAAGGAATGACCCGAAGGAGGCTGGAAGAAACATTTTTTTCGAGAGGATGGATCACGTTTTTTTGACATTCGATGCCGAGCTCTTCGCATTCAGCGGCGATTTTAGTCAATTTCCGTTCAATTGCAGGATAGGCGGAGGATCCGTCACGAATATGGATGACAACGATCTTGCGGCGATGAAGGGTGGCGGCCATCTGGATAGCGTAACGGGAAATCCAGTCTGCATTGATCGAACCATCGTAGGCGAGATAGATCTGCCGTTCCATCGCACCTCCTCTACAGGCAACTTGCCCCAACGTTCGGATACCTTCGCGCCTTCGCGGCTTCGCGTGAGAAATATTTCATGCTTTTGTTCACTCGAAGACGCGAAGGTTTAATAATAAAAAATGCTCAAGGTGATTTCAGCCCCATCTGCAGAAGAGATGTGTATTCTCCGGCAAGATCGGGCTCACCCAGATGTTGCAGAATTTCCCGGCGAACCCGGTCCCTCAGTTCGATTGCTGCCTGCCAGTCTGTGCCGCTCGGAGGACAGGGCGGGAGAATGGTCACCCGGATCCTTCCCCGCCGCGGGAACCAGGAGCCGCCGCGGAGGATATTGCGGGTGCCTTGAATGATCACCGGCACCACCGGCAGCTGGTTGCGGCAGGCGAGGACGAATGCTCCCATCTGGAAGGGCAGCAGTCCGGGCATTCTCTGCAGCGTCCCTTCGGCAAAAAACAGGGGACGCAAACCTCTGCCGACACCCTCGTCGATTTTTTTGCTGTCGGCAACTCCCTGTGCCGCATCGAACCTGTCCACCAGGAAGACCCCAAGTTTTGTCAGGACCACACGGAGAAAAGGATTTCGTCCAAGTTCGGCTTTTGCCACAAAATTACATTGTTCCGGCAGCACTCCAGCCATTACGAACGAATCCACATAACTCATATGGTTGCTGACCACCACATACTGTCCGCCCAGCGGTATATTGGCCATCCCTTCGGTTTTCAGACGTATCCCGGTTGCTTTGCACATCAGCCGCACAGTCCGGCCGGCCAGTCGCCAGCACTTTGCACCACCGGGTAAGACCATAAGGCCGCACCACACGGCAGCTCCGCTGAAAGCCAGGACCAGCCAGCAATAACCGGCATAGAGCAGTGCCGATGCGCGGTCCGCCAGCCTTCGCAGCATGGGTCCCACACTTTTGACTCCCATTCGCAGCAATTGCAGCCAGACCGCCGCTTTTTGCCGGCCGAGGTGGCCGCTTTCATAGACCTGCCGACAGGCCGATCGGCGGATTTTCCCGCTGGAGGTTTTCAGCACCGTCCCCGGCCGGGCAATGACGACATCGTCGGGTGGCATGGCCAGCAGATCGACGGTCGCGTCGACAATCTGTTGCCTGAGTTGCCGCAGAGCCTCTTCCCTGGTCTGCCTCGATTCGGTCAGCACCACCAGCTTTTCGGACGTGTCGCCGCTCCCGACACTGGCAAAGACCGCCGTGCATCCCTTTCTGATCCCGGGAATATTGCCGATGATCTCTTCGAGCTCATGGGGATGGATGTTGCGTCCGCCACGGATGATGATATCCTTTTTTCGCCCGGTTATATACACTTCGCCTGCCGCAGTGTAGGCAAGGTCGCCGGTTTCCAGCCAGTCGTCGTCCCGGAACAGTTTGCGTGTTTCATCACTGTTGCGGAAATAGCCGCTGGTGGAGGATGGTCCTTTGAACTGCAGCCGCCCCTCCTGTCGTTCGGGCAGTTCCCTGTCCCGGTCGTCGACCACCCTGACCTGGTGTCCAGGCAACGGCCGGCCGCAGCAGACGAATTCGAGCACCGCCTCCTTCCGGTCCGGGGCGGCCACCGCCTTGCCCGACCCGGCAAAGGTCTCTCTTGCCACACGGTCGATCCGCACTCCGCTGCCAGGCGGAGGAAAGAGAAGGCCCACCGTGGATTCGGCCAGTCCATAGACCGGGGCAAGCGCCTCGGGGCGGAAGCCATACTGCTCAAATCGCTTCTGAAACCTGCGCAGGGTGTCGGGAATTACCGGCTCGGCGCCGTTAAATGCCATTCTCCAGGAACTCAGGTCGATGCCTGCGAGTACCTCGTCGTCAAGCCGTGTGGCGCAGATTTCGTAGCCAAAATTGGGGGAGGCGGAAAGAGTCCCGCCAAACCGGGCGATGGTGTGCAGCCAGCGCTCGGGGCGGGCGAGAAAAGAGAGGGGCGACATGACCACCAGACGGCAGCCATGGCAGAGACTGCCAAGCCACGCGCCGATCAAGCCCATGTCATGGTAGAGCGGCAGCCAGCTGACAAATACATCGCTTGTCGCGACCTGGCAGACCCGGCCCATGGCTTCTATATTTGCCAGGAGATTGGCATGGGAAAGAATGACCCCTTTCGGATCGCCGGTGCTGCCTGAAGTATACTGGAGAAAGGCGGTATCGTTTTCTTTGTGCGGCAACGGGATCCTCTCGGCTGCCTGTGAATAGAGAGTGTCGGTGGTTACGATCTTTCGCAGCTCGGGCACCTGACTCATGAGCAGTCTTGCCACGGGTTGCACTTCGGGTACCGTGATGAGAAGTCGGGCGCCGGCGTTGGCGATAATTTTCCGGTGGCGCCGCACGTGTTCTTCGATCTGGGTGGGACGGGCCGGCGGGTAGAGCGGCACCGGTACGCCGCCGCCGTAGAGAATACCGAAAAAACTAAAGAAATAGTCGGGACCGGTGGGCAGCATGATCGCCACCGGCTCACCGGGTTCCAGGTCGAGCCGGCGCAGCCGGGCGGCGACCTTCAGGGCTTCATGCCGCAGCATCCCGTAACTGATGCGGATTTCATCCTTCTCCTGCAGGAGAGTAATATGCAGCGCGTCGGGCTGGATGCGGACATGCTGCTCAAGGACATCCAGCAGGGTTTTCGCTCGCCCAAGCCCCGCCTCCCGGCGCGGGGTTGTCTCGTCAGTCTCCGCATCCTGTTTCATGGCGGAGATTTTTTCCGGTTGCGACTCCTGATTGATGGAGCGCAGGAGATCTCTTGGGGTCTCAGCCGCCAACAACACCCTTTCCGGCAGTTTAACCCCGAATTCCTTCTCCAGCCGGGAGAACAGTTCCATCCGGGCAAGACTGTCCAGGCCAAGATCACGGTCGAGGCCGCTGTCGAGGGTGATCGGCCGATGTCCTGCGGCATCGGGGTGCAGTTCCGCCATGAGTTTGGCGAGTATAGGCAGAAGGGATTCGGCGGATATGGCGTGGTTCACGATACACCTCGAGAGTGGAGAATGAAGATGACTAATAAATCCTATGCATTTTTGCTGAATTATCGAGCAAATCTTTATCCGAATTGTTCTCCCGGTCCGAATCAAAAGGTTACAGCTTCCCCGTCCGGTTTCCGAAAGGGGCGTGAGGCAGTCGCTTATTAAGATACCGTCCATGAGACAGGCAAAGTGGTCATATACGACCACTGGTTAGATATGACCCTGTCCAGCTTGTGCGCCACGGACCTGCCAGTTCGGAAGATATCTCTTATAAAACATAGACTTGACTGGCGCGCCTTTGTGCCAGGTAATTTGGCACAAGGATTGCATTACTACATCGTAGTGAACGATGCTTGCATATAACAAATTGTCACTGGAACCCCGAAGTGAGATCATCTTCAGGGATATAGATTATCATCAATATTAAGGGAGGTTACTCATGAAACAAAAGAAAATTTTCACTGCTTTTTTATCAATCATCCTGTTGACCATTTTTTTGGGCTGCGCTGGGACGCCAAAGAAGGAAGGAACCGGGGAATATCTCGATGACACGGTGATCACCACAAAGGTCAAGACGGCAATTCTGGCCGAACCTACCCTGAAATCAAGCGAGATCAATGTCGAAACATTCAAGGGCATCGTGCAATTGAGCGGTTTCGTCGAATCACCGACCGACATCAACAAGGCGGTCGAGGTTGCACGCAAGGTCGAGGGTGTGAAATCGGTTAAGAACGATATGCGGGCTAAGTAACGGTAAAATCGCCCCGGTCTCCGGTCCAGGGGCGATTGCAATCGTTGCCATTCCGGTAGCAATATCACAAGTAACTGAGCGAATGAGCGTCAGCCTGCGTAGCATCGAAGGGCTGAAGGTTCAAAGAGCGAAGCTGCCGGATTTACGATTCACCAATTAATGGAAAAAGGGAAGAAAATGCTGCAAACAATTGCAATCATATTAATTATCCTCTGGGTCCTGGGTTTTGTCTCCTCATACACCATGGGAGGACTTATTCACATTCTATTGGTTATCGCGGTCATAATGATTCTGGTTCGTGTCATTGGTGGTCGAAGACTGTAGCGCGCAATTCTGGGCTGTATTGAAAACGTGTAAGTGATGGCACTCGGCTACAGCAACTCAAACATCAATTTTAAAAAAGAGGAATACCATGAAATCAAGTACAAAAAATACGACGGAAGGCAAGATCCACCAGGTAAAAGGCAAGATCAAGGAGACCGTCGGGAAAGTAGTCAAAAACCGCGACTTGGAAATAGAAGGCCAAGTCGAAAATTTAGACGGGAAAGTTCAAGAGAAGATAGGCCAGTTAGAGAAGGTTGCAGGAAAATAGGGCGCCGATTCAATGGATGGTCAAAGGGACACCAGGGGTATTATAATGAATCCCGATTATCGAAATTAGGGTTTTTCGATATTGAGCTTGGACATGCGGGCGCGCAAGGTGCTGCGGTCGAGACCAAGGATTTCCGAGGCACTGCCTTTGCCGCTTACTTTCCAGTTGGTCAGCTCCAAGACCGTGAAAATATGGCTTCTCTCAACGGCTTCCATTGTTTTTGGGCTTGTTGAAAATACGTCCTTGACCGGCTTCTTGAGTTCATCCACCAGGCGCAGTTTAGGACTGGACGAATTGATCACCGCCCGTTCAAGGACATTTTCCAGCTCGCGGATATTGCCGGGCCACAGATAACTCTGCAGGGCAGCCATTACCCCTTCAGGGATGAATTCAATGGCTTTACCCAATCGTTTGGCAATTTTTTTGACATAAAAATCAACAAGAAGCGGGATGTCATCGGTGCGGTCACGAAGCGGCGGCATGGTAATAGGAAAAATATTGAGGCGGTACCAGAGATCTTCTCGGAAACGACCCTTCCGGACTTCCTCTTCCAGATTGCGGTTTGTCGCGGCAATAATCCGGGTATCCACTTTGATGGTGTGGGAACTGCCGAGTCGTTCAAACTCGCCATCCTGAAGGACTCTCAGCAGCTTTGCCTGGAGTTCGAGCGGCAATTCTCCGATTTCATCCAAGAAAAGAGTAGCGCCGTTGGCGACCTCAAATCGACCAAGGTGTTTGGCGAGAGAGCCGGTGAATGAACCTTTTTCATGTCCGAACAATTCGCTTTCGATAAGGTTGGCGGGCAGGGTGGCGCAGTTTACTTTGACCAGGGCCCGATTTTTACGCAGGCTCAAGCTGTGGACAGCCCGGGCGATCAACTCTTTACCGGTTCCCGTCTCGCCATGAACCAGGACGGTGGTATTGCTGCCGGCAATCTGGCCTACCTTATAGAGCACGTATTTGAGCGCATCGCTTTGCCCGATTATTTCGTCATGGTTGTTTTCCAGCTTAATCTCGTCCTGCAGATAGGCTCTTTCCCCCTCCAGTTGTTCTTTTAACTGGAGTATTTCGGCAAGAGAGGCCTCGGCTCGTTCTTTGCCTTTTTCCGCCTCTTCTTTGGCGACGACAAGTTCCGCCGTGCGCTTGCTCACCTCGAGTTCAAGCAAGGAGTTCTGGTCCCGCAGGGTGTCGGCCATTGCTTTCAGGGCGAGATGGTTCTTCACGCGTGCTTTGACAATGGGCGGGCTGATCGGCTTGGTGATGTAGTCGACTGCGCCGAGTTCCAGCCCTTTTTTCTCGTCCTCCATTTCGGATCTGGCGGTGAGAAAGATTACCGGGATATTCATCGTCTCCCGGTCGTGTTTCAGACGCCGGCACACCTCGTAACCGTCCATGCCGGGCATCATGATGTCGAGCAGGATCAGGTTCGGCGGCGATTCCGACCTCGCGATTTTCAGCGCCTTCTCGCCACCGTTGGCGACCTTTACTTTGTAGTCGTCCTTAAGCAGACTGCTTATTAGAGTCAGGTTTTCCGGGGTGTCGTCGACCACCAGTATCGTTGCCCTTTCGGTGCAATCAAGTCCTTCCATGCGGGTTTCCTTTCAGGCAGATGTTCCAGTAGCGGCTCTTAGCGCAACGAGTGCCGCCTCGAAGTTGAAGGATCGGATGCCGTCATCGATCGTGCGATAGTGTGTGGGAAATGCGGCGTTCAGCAGGTCCGCATGGGCGTCCAGCACATCGACCGCCTCCGCGTTGTCGTCGGCCAGCATTGCTTCAAGCTTGTCACAGACAACCTTGAGGAGTTCCGGGGCTACCGTGACAACCCTCTTGCTCATTTCCTCCGGCAGCTGCTGTTCGAGTTGGCTGAGCAGATGTTCCAGCGGCATCTTCAATTCGTCAAGCAGGGCATCGACCTCCTCGCGCGGACGGCCGTCCTTGATCGAGGTCTCGAGCTTTTCCGCCAACTGCTGCAGACTGGTCGCACCAATGGTGCCGGAAACGCCCTTCAGCGTGTGGGCGAGCCGCTCCGCGGTTTCCCGGAGGCTGCCCTCCAGCGCTTTGCGGATTTCCGCCACAGCGGTTTTCTGCCCGGTAGCGAACATGCGCAGCATCGTGAGATAGAGCGGTTTCTTGCCGAGCATACGACTCAGGCCGCTCGCCATATCAAGCCCGTCGATACCGGACGGCAGGTCGACATCGAGCACTGCCTGCGGTTTCACCTCGGCGGCGGCCTTGCGCCGCGGCTTGATCCATCTCAGGAGCGCCTTCCACAACATATCGGGTTCAATCGGCTTGGCCACGTGATCGTTCATGCCCGCCGCCAGACAACGGTCGCGATCTCCCTGCATGGCGTTGGCGGTCATCGCCACCACCGGAAGATCCCTGAAGCGGCTCTCTTTGCGGATTATTTCGGTCACCGTCACGCCATCCATCACCGGCATCTGCATGTCCATCAGTACCATGTCGTAATCGGCGGCTTTTATTTTTTCCAGTGCGATCTTGCCGTTCACGGCCAGATCGACAATGAATCCGGCATCGAGCAACAGTTCCGTTGCCACTTCCTGGTTGAGATCGTTGTCCTCCACCAGCAGGATGCGGGAGCCTTTGATGGTGCCGAGTTGCTCAAAGGCGTAGCTCGGACCATCCCCGGCGATGCGAGCGCCATCGACAATGTTTCCCAGAACACGTATCACGCTGTCGAAAAGCACCGACGGGTTGACCGGCTTGATCAGCACATTTTCGATGCCTGCCTCCTCCGCGCCCTTTATAACTTCCTCGCGGCCGAAGGCGGTCACCATTATCATATGCGGGATGTGGCGGAGCGGCAGCTCCCTGAGCTGCCTGGCCGTCTCGTTGCCATCCATACCCGGCATCTGCCAGTCGAGAAAGACGATTTCGTAGGGAGTTCCCTGCCTCTCGGCCAGGTCCACCGCCTCGATGGCCGCCTTGCCCGACTCGGCCTGGTCGACCACGAAGCTCATGTTGCCAAGCAAAACGCCCAATACCTGGCAGGCATATTCATTATCGTCCACCACCAGCACGCGTTTGCCCTGCAGGTCTACCGACAGCACCAGCTTGCGCTGCCGATCGAGGCCCTTGCCGAGGCGTGCCGTGAACCAGAAGGTACTTCCTTTGCCCGGTTCGCTGTCCACGCCCACCTCTCCGCCCATCAGCTCGGCCAGATTCTTGGAAATGGCAAGTCCCAGGCCGGTGCCGCCAAATTCGCGGGTGGTCGAGGTGTCGGCCTGGGAAAATCTCTGAAACAGCCGTCCCATCTGCTCCTCCGTCAGGCCGGTGCCCGTATCTCGCACGGCGCAGTAGATCAGCACATCCTCGTCGGTCTGCTCTTTGAGGCGGATGACGATGTCGATCTCGCCATGTTCGGTGAAGGTGATGGCGTTGTTGCTGTAGTTGATAAGAATCTGGCCCAGCCGGAGCGGATCGCCGATCAGGTTGGGCGGCACGTTCTTGTCTACGTCGATGACAAGTTCCAGCCCCTTGGCGGAGGTCTTCTCGGCGATCAGGTTGGCCACGTTGTCAAGCACCTTTTCCAGTTCGAACTCGGTGTACTCGATCGACAGTTTGCCCTCCTCGATCTTCGAGAAATCGAGAATATCGTTGACGATGCTGAGCAGATGCCGGCTGGACACCTTGATCTTCTTGATGTAGTCGCGCTGGCGCGGGGTCAGTTCGGTCTTCAGCGCCAGGTGGGACATGCCGATGATGGCGTTCATCGGGGTCCGGATCTCGTGGCTCATATTGGAGAGGAAATCCGATTTGGCAAGATTGGCTTTTTCCGCTGCAGCCTTGGCGTTCTCCAACTCGACGGTCTTTTCCTGCAGCACCTGATCGAGGAGTTTGCGCTCCGTGACATCGCGCGCCGCGGCGAACACGCCCTGCAGCCGCCTGTCCCGATCGTAGAAAGTGGTGGCATTTAAGGACACGACCGTTTCCTTGCCGTCCCTGGTGCGCACGGTGAGCTCGTAGTTGGTGACCTTCTTTTCGCTCAGCACGAGTTTGATGCTTGCCTCGGCCCGCTCCGGGTCAGTGAAGTAATTCATGAACGGTGCGCCGATCAATTCGTCGCGGGTGCAATCGGTGAGCGTCTCCATCTGTTTGTTGACGTCGGTGATGATCCCGGACGGATCGGTGGTCATCAGCGCGTCGATATTGGATTCGAACAGGGATCGTGTGTAGAACTGATGGTCGCGCAGGCGTTGACTCAGCTGCTTCTGTTCTGCCTCGATCTCCTTGCGTGCCGTGTTATCCGTGCCGATCAGCAGATAGCCGATAATGTCGTTCTGCTCGTCGCGCAGGGCCGTAACCGACACCACCGCCGGAAAGCGACTGCCATCCTTTCTGATATAGGTGAGTTCGTAGATATCTTCGATGCCGCGCGAAGCCTTGAAAACCAAGGCCTCGAAGCCCGGCGTAATCGAGGTTCCGAGTTCTTCGCTGAGTGCTCTGGCGCGCACGATCACCTCTTGCGGATCGGAAATATCGGCCGGGGTGATCGTGTTCAGCACTTCGTCGGCCGCATATCCCAGCATGCGTTCCGCGCCAACGTTGAAGATCTGAATGACGCCTTTTGCATCGGTTGCAATACTCGAGAAATTGGCGCTGTTGAAAATCGCATTCTGCAGGGCTCCCGCTTTGCGCAGCGCCTCTTCCGCCCGCGTGCGCGCGGTGATATCACGCAGAATGCCGGTGAAGTACCTCTGGCCACCCAGCCACATCTCGCTTACGGCTATTTCCAGCGGGAAAATACTGCCATCCTTGCGTCGCCCCACGACCTCGCGTCCGAGGCCGGCGGCGCGCGCTTCATCACTCGCACTGTAATATTCGAGAGAACCATTACGCTGGTCCCGGTCAAGCTCGGGTATCAGCAGGCTGAAGCTTTGGCCGCTCAGTTCTGCGGCGGTATAGCCAAACATCTGCTCGACAGCCGGGTTAACGGTTTGGACGATGCCGCCCTGGGCATGGAGGGTGATGATGCCGTCCGCGACGGTATTGAGAATTGTCTGGATCAACGCCGTACTGTCGCGCAAGGCCTGCTGCGCTGCGTATTCCCCGGTGACATCGCGGAACACCAGCACAGCCCCGGTCACTTGCCCGTCGCGGTCGCGGATCGGGGCGCAGCTGTCGGCAATATCGCACTCGCTGCCATCCCGGGCAATCAGAACGGTGTGATTGGCCAGGCCCTGTATTGTGCCCTGCATCAGGGTTTCAATGATCGGAATAGTGGCGGGCCGGCGGGTTTTTTTATTGATGATGTGAAATATTTCATCCACCGGGCGACCGTGGGCTTCAGCCTGAGTCCAGCCGGTGAGCTTTTCAGCCAGGGGGTTTAGAAGTGTCACACGCGCTTCCGCATCGGTGGCTATCACCGCATCGCCGATGGAGTTGAGTGTTACGGCGAGCTTTTCCTCTCTGTCCCGCAAGATGGCGTTGGTCTGCTTCAGTTTGGTATTTGTCTCCTCCTGAATTTCAAGCAAATGCCGGCGCTCTTCCTCGACCTGTTTGCGGGCGGTATTGTCCGTACCTATCAGCAGGTAGCCAATGATGGCATCCTGCTTGTCGTGCAGCGCCGTGACTGACACCACTGCCGGAAAACGGCTGCCATCCTTTCTGATATAGGTCAGCTCGTAAATGTCCTCGATACCGCGCGAGGCCTTGAACACCAAGGCCTCGAAGCCCGGCGTAATCGGGGTTCCGAGTTCTTCGCTGAGCGCCCAGGCGCGAGCGATCAGTTCCTGCGGATCGGAAATGTCGGCCGGTGTGATCGTGTTCAGCACTTCGGCGGCCGTGTAGCCCAGCATACGTTCCGCACCGACATTGAAGATCTGAATGACGCCCTTGGCATCGGTTGCAATACTCGAGAAATTGGCGCTGTTGAAAATCGCACTCTGCAGGGCTCCCGCCTTGAGCAGTGCCTCTTCATCCTGCCTGGGCGCGGTGTCGGTGGTGAGTTTTTTCATGTCGTTCATGAGAAAGCCTGCTCTGAAATTGGATTATTGTGACGAAAATTCCTAAGAAATCATCCAGAAGCCGGATATCGGCATAGATTGCTCAAGGAGGCTTGCAGGTATCACACAGGGTTGGAACATGAAATCGAGGACTTTGCCTTCATGTTTTTTTCTTGAAAAGATTGTAACACATCCTCGCCGATTAAAACATCGTTGGTAACAAATGCATGCCGATTATTCTGCCCTTATCATTGATCGGCCATTCCACCAAGAGCGGGAAAGGGTCATATATAACCCACCGGTTAAATATGACCTTTCCATGGGGTTGCCCATTCCGGGTTCGCACGTTCAAATTATCGCTGTTATTTCTTATAAATCAAAGCAATAGGCAAGGCGATCCAGAATGATTTCAACCTGGCACAAAAAGTGTACTTAGAAACACAAAGATGCTCGACAAGACGCATCTCTCAAGGCGACAAATGAGCGAATCGTTCTCTTTAATTGCTTCATTCAATTTTTTCGCCACAAGCCTGTGAAAAGGATTAGCCCTATGAAAAAGAAAATTTTCCCGTATTTAGTCATTTTTATGATGATCGCCGGCATGACGGCCTGTGCATCGAAGCCAAAAGAGGTAACTACCGAAGAAGTGACTAGAAAGACCACGACGACTACTGCACAGCCGGTTGAACAGCCGGTTATCAAACAGACCACCACAACGACTACCACTCAATAGTGAGTCGGACCGGTTCAATGTTCGGTAGCCTGGAAGGAGTTTTTATCGAGGTTCTGGCAATCCTATTATTCCTGATTCCCGACAAGCGGTGCTTAGCGTTTATCGTTTCAGCCAAAGAAGGCGTCCTGTCTTGCCAACGCCGCGAGTAGATTCTGATAGAGGGAATCGTAGGGATTCTCATCGAATGCTTATTAATTTCAAAAAATGGAAAATATTATGAAAAAAACTATGATGTCGATCGTATTAGCAATGACTGTTCTGATAGTACCTGTCGGGATATTTGCCCAACCGCAATCGTCAACGACTGTCCAAACGGTCAAGACCACCGAAACCGAGGGGACTCTCAACGAGTTTGGTCCAGACAGAATAGTGGTTCAGACAGAAACCAACACGAGGCCGACGACCTACACCTCCACCAAGACCACGACCTATGTTGACGAAACTGGTCAACCAGTCTCCATAGAGACTGTTAAGTCCGGTCTGCCCGTCACGGTGTACTACACCCAAGACGGTAATCGTATGGTCGCTGACAAAGTGATGGTTCGGAAAATCACGACGACCAAGACCCAATAAGTAGTCAAGCATGTACGAAGGTCAGCAGCCTGCAGGTTATTACTGCAGGCTTTTGTTTTCAGCTGATCTCAGCATTCGGTTAAACTCCGTGGAAACTTGCCGTCCACACCACCAAGAAGATCTCACCCGGGGTCATATATGACCACCGGTTAAATATGACCCTTCCCTTTTGGCTGTCAATGACGGCCTCTGCAAATGTTTTTCAGCTAATTATTCCTAAAAAAATCAAGGCAATGAGTGACACGATGTCGAAGGCTGAAAGCTTGGCACAAGAATTGCGGAATGCATCAGGTAAATGGCGAGGGGTTGTCTCTGAAATTTCGACGGAGTTTACCAAGGCGTAATCATTTATGAAAACTAACAGTGAGCTAGTGTTTACTTGCATAATTAAACGATATAATTTAGACTCCTTCCATCCTCTACATGAAAGGAGTCCCCTATGCCCAGAAAAGCCTCGCCTCCGCCATGCACCGAAAAAGATCGCCAGACCCTAA
>Ga0209643_1000705_pt1 | contig 46643 bp, 49 predicted proteins | sample AutmiccBRH37_all_FD_187383 | JGI IMG/M metagenome (GOLD analysis project Ga0209643, IMG submission 187383) | Deep subsurface microbial communities from Mt. Terri, Switzerland - Autotrophic microbial communities BRH/37_all (SPAdes) (version 2) | ecosystem: Environmental > Aquatic > Deep...
CGCTTCTCCCCGTTGTCGAAGGTAGTTTCGATTGTAATCCGTACGTCCATGGCAGCCCCACACGCAAAGAACTCACCTTAGCACGGGCCGCAACGACGAAGATGACCCCCATGTTTTGTCCACTCCCCGCTACGAGTCGAAAAGCCCGCACCAATCTGGCGCGGGCTTTCGGGTCTTGATGGTGGTGTCGCTATGCCACGGCTGTTTTGGCCTTGGCTTCAGCCCTGTGTGCTTTCGTAGCGGCTGGCACCCGCAGCAGGCGCATGGCGTTCAGGATGACGATCAGCACTGAGAGCTGGTGCACCAGCATACCGCCCGCCATGTGGATCGAGCCGGTATAGACCCCAAACAGCAGCCCCACGACCGTCAGCACCGCGATCACAAGGTTCTGGCGCATGTTGGCCAAGGTGGCGCGGGCGATTTCCATCGCCTCGGCGATCTTGCCCAGATCGTCGGTCATCAGCGCGATATCCGCCGTCTCGATGGCGATGTCGCTGCCCGACGCACCCATGGCGATGCTGATATCAGCCGCCGCCAGCGCCGGAGCGTCGTTGATACCGTCGCCGACCATCGCCACGTGCAGGCCTTCGGCGCGCATTGCCTGAATGCGCTCCAGCTTGTCGTCGGGCATCATCCCGGCATGCACTTCGTCGACGCCGACCGCCGCTGCAATCGCCTCGGCTGCCGGGCGCTGATCGCCGGTCAGCATCACCACGCGGTGCACCCCAAGGGCGTGCAACCGGTCGATCATCGGCTTGGCACTGGCGCGCGCCATATCGGCCAGACCAAGCAGACCCACCACTTCGCCATTGCGCGCGACGATCACCACCGTATGGCCCAGCCCGTGCAGGCGGGCGATGCCGTCTTTCGCCTCGGCGTTGAAGGCGATCTTGAGGTGATCGAACAGGCGGTGGCTGCCGACGGCGATGTCGTGACCGTCATGGCGCGCAATCAGCCCCATGCCGGCGATTTCCTCAAGCGACGCGGCAGTGGGCAGCGGGCCCTGCTTGCGCGCGGCCTCGATGATCGGACGGCCCAGCGGGTGGTTCGATCCAGTCTCGGCGATACCCGCCCAGAGCAGGACATCGGCCTTGTTTTGGCCTGCCAGCGCGATGACTTCGGCCAGACGCGGCTGGCCTTCGGTCAGCGTGCCGGTTTTATCCAGCGCCAGTGCGGTGATGCGCCCGGCGTTCTCCAGATGCTCGCCGCCCTTGATCAGAATACCGGCGCGGGCGGCACGGCCGATCCCTGCGACCACCGAAACCGGGGTCGAGATGACCAGCGCGCCGGGGCAACTAACCACCAGCAGCGTCAGTGCCAGTTCGACGTTGCGCGTGACGATATAGCTGACCACCGCCATCACGAACACGCCGGGCGTGTACCAGCGCCCAAAGGATTCTATCATCCGCTGCGCCGGGGCCTTGGCCTCTTGCGCCTCCTCAACACGGGTGATGATGCGGGCCAGCGTGGTATCGGCGCCAACGCCGGTGGCACGCAGGTGCAGCAGACCGTTTTCGGCCAGAGTTCCGGCGAAGACCTTTGAGCCGGGAGATTTTTCGGCCGGGATCGGCTCGCCGGTGATCGAGGCCTCATTGACCGCGGCGGTGCCCTCAACCACCTCGCCGTCGACCGGCAGCCGCTCTCCGGCCCTGACCAGAACGGTTTCGCCAAGTTGCACCTCATGGGCGGGCACTTGAACCGTCTCGCCATTTCGCAGGACTGTTGCGGTCGCCGGTGCCGCGTCGATCAGCGCCTTCAGCGCGCCACGGGTGCGGCTCATGGTGCGGGTCTCAAGCCAGGCGCCCAGCATGAACAGGAAGGTGACGGCGGCGGATTCCCAGTGGTTGTTGATGAACAGCGCACCGGTGGCCGCTACGATCACCAGCAACTCGATGCTGAGATGGCGCAGCTTCAGTGACGCCCAGGCCCGCAGGGCAATGTCATAGCCGGCCAGCACGGCGGCAATCGTCATCAGCGGTGCCCAGGGGGCGGCGATCCCGAAGCCGTACCAGGCGGTCAGTGCTGCGGTGATGAACACGCCGCTGGCGATGGTCAGCCATTTGCGCCGATCAGCGGGGTGTCGGTAGATATCCATGAGCCCGGAAAACATGTGCTCTCTCCTTTCAAGAAAAACCCACCGCATGTGTGCGGTGGGTGGGGGCGGCGTGATTTATGGGTCAGAATGCCGACGCTTTGGCGGTGTAGCCGGTCTTGGCGATGGAGTTGATGAGGGCGGCCACATCGCTTTGCGCGGGGTCATGTTCGACCTCAATGCGGCCAGTGGCAAATTTCACCTCAGCCTTTGTCACCCCCGGCAAGGCCAGCAGCGCCTTTTCAATTTTCGGCACGCAAGATGGGCAGGAAAGCTCGTCGCTGCGCAGTTTTGTGTGGATTTTTGTATCGGCCATGGTTGGTTCCTTTCAAGGGATCGTGGTTGCGTCTGCTTATGATATGGCTACACAATCAGCGCAGAGGAACTGGCTAAAAATGAAAGGCGTCTTTGCATGAATACACAGCTTGCGAATTGGGATGACTTGCGGGTGTTTCTTGCGGTCGCGCGCAAGGGCGGCCTGTCAGCGGCCGCGCGCAGCCTTGGGGTCAATCATTCGACCGTCTTTCGCCGTATCGCCGGGCTTGAGGAGATGCTGGGCGTGCGGCTGTTTGAGAGGATGCCGACCGGCTATGCGCTGACCCCGGCAGGCGTGGAGACGCTGGGCATTGTGGAACGGATCGAGGAAGACGTCGCCACGCTTGACCGCACCGTGACGGGGCAAGATTTGCGGCTTAGTGGTACCGTGCGGATCACCGCGACCGATATGCTTGCGCTCTGGCTCTTGCCGGACCATCTGGCAAAGTTCCGCGCGGCCTATCCCAAGATTGAGGTCGGCATCGCCGTTGGCAACCAGACGCTGGACCTGTCGCGGCGTGAAACCGACATTGCCCTGCGCATCGGCAACACCCCGCCCGAGACTTTGGTGGGGCGCCGCGTTGGCCAGTTGAAGTTTGCCGTCTATGGCGCACCGGATTATTGTGCCGCCCATACCGACCCCGATCTGGCAACGCATAGCTGGATCGGCCTTGATGGCGGCCACGCAGCCCTGACCCGGCCTTTCGCGCAACTCTTGCCCGGAGTGCGGCCTGCCATCCGCTCAAACTCGGTCGCCTGCACCGTGCAACTGGCCAAGGCGGGCCTTGGCCTCGCGGTTCTGCCCTGTGCCATTGCCGAACAAAAACCCGACCTGATCCGCGTCGCAGAACTGCCTGAGTCCTTCGGCCTTGATCTGTGGCTGCTGACCCACGAAGATCTGCGCCACACCGCCCTCGAATTCGGCAATGACATCCGGTTTGATCTGCTTGAGCGCCTCGTCCAGATCACCACCGAGCGCCAGCGCCCGTGCCAGGGGACCCCGGATCTCGACGACGCAGCCCATTTGCAGGCGGTCCGCCGCCGCGATCGCCCGCTGCGCCGCGTCGCGGTGGTTCAAGGCATCCAAATCGGGAAGATCCGGCGAACCGAAGGCCGGGACCCACAGCGCATCCGCACCGAGATAACGGGCGGCGGCCACGCAGGCGTCCGCCAGCTTTTGCGGATCGGCCCAGACGAGGCCCTGGGGCTGGGCATCGATCCTCGCACCGAGCCCGACGGCCGACGGCAGAAGGATCGGGTGGCCCCAGCTGCGCCCCTGGCGCAAGGCGTCGATTGCAAGACGGCCGCTCATGACCGGCTGTCCCGCTCAGCATGGCGCGCCTTCAGCGTGTCGATGTCGAGTTCGATGTCGTGGGTCAGCGGGTGCCCGGGTGGCAGATATTCGTTTTCCAGCACCGTGCCGCATGAGGGGCAATAGAACTCCACCAGCCGGCAAAAGTCGGCATGCGGGGTGAAGCTCAGCGCCTGCCCCTCGACCAGCGGCGGATGCGCCTCCTCCATCGGCACCTCGGCGACCATGCATCCGGTCTTGTAATTCAGCCTCGCCGAAGCAAGCCGGTGTCCACAGGCGACGCAGCACCATTCTTCGGTAGCAAGGTCGATGGACAGGTTTTCGGTAATGCGAACGGTCATGACTCAGCCCCTCGTCAGCATGAGATTGGCAAAACGGTCAATTGCAGCATTCCAGCCGGGGGCGACCCAAACGGTGGTTTTGTTGCTTTCCAGAAGCGACGGACCCGAAAGCGCGTGCCCCGGCTGCATCCGTTCCAGATCGAATACCGACACCTCGACCGGCGGTGCGTCCGCCGAGATGAATATCTCGCGTCGACCGGTCCTGGCCGTGACGACGTCTCCGCCAGACAGAGGCTTTTCCTCGAAGCGGAAATGCGGAACCGGCGCCGACACGAAAAGACCGACAGAGGTGAGCTGCGCGGCGTCCGGCGCCTGGGCCGCGATGGCCTCGTGGAGCGACTGAAGCGCCTTCTCTGCGAGGGGATCGTCCACTTCGGCCGAGCAATGTGTCTCGGAACCGTCGGAGCAAAGCAGGATGGCATCCAGCCGCCACGTGAGGCTCTGCAGGTCGAAGCCTTCGCCACGCATGTCGCGCAGGCCTGCCTCCTTCATCTCGGCGACCAATGCCCCTACCGACTGAAGCAGCTGCGGGGCGCCGGCGGGCAGACCGACGGCACGCATGTAGCCATGGCCGACATCCATGAGTGACGAGGAGAAAGCGGAAAACACCGCCGAAAACGGTGTGATCGCGATTCGCCGGAGCCCGGCGGCCTCCGCCACCTTGCAGGCGTGAAGCGGACCTGCCCCTCCATAGACGTTCAACAAAGGATCGCCGTTGCTGGCCGTGGCCCGCAGATCACCGATGGCGGCTCCGACATCGTGTTCGACCCGCTCGATCACGGCAAGAGCCGCAGCTTCAATGGTAATGCCGAGTGGCTCGGCAATTGCGGTTCGAATCGCTGACCGGGCCTTTTCCACATCGAGCTTGCGCGCGCCGCCAAGGAAATTCGCCGGGTCGATGCGACCAAGCACCAGGTTGGCGTCGGTCACGGTCGGGTCACTGCCGCCAAGACCGAAACAGGCCGGCCCCGGCATGGCGCCTGCCGATCGCGGCCCGACGAAAAGCTGTCCGTCACGCACCCCGGCAATCGAGCCGCCACCCGCGCCGAGTGCCTCGACCTCGTTCATCGGCACATTGGTGCGATAGCCTTCGATCTCGGGCCGCAGGCCGACATTGACGCGGCCGTCGCTGACGAGGCCGATGTCGAAAGAGGTGCCACCCATGTCGGCCGAGATGACATCCGTTTCACCATAGAGCGCACCCACCGCGCGCGCGCCCACCAGGCCGGCCGCGGGACCGGAGTTATAGGTGCTGATCGCCCGGGTTTTGGCGACGCGGGCGACCGCCCCGTCATTGTGGCCGATCAGGAAGGGCCCGCGGTAACGCAAGGCCCGCAGTTCCTGCTCCGCCTTGTAAAGGAGACGCGCTAAGCGACTGTGCGAATAGGCGGAAACGATGGTGCTGTTGATGCGCTCGGCATAGCCGTCCCGCACGGTTACGTCGCACGACAGGAAGACGGGGATGGACCCCAGGAAGTCACGGGGATATTCCCGCTTGACGATCTGACGGACGGCCCGCTCGCGCGCCGGATCGGTTTCGCTGCCGTCCAGGGCGACAACCAGGCACTGGGCGCCGGCATCGATCAGACCTTGCGCCTTGCCGAGCACCTGCTCGGGCGAAAGCCCGTCATCGATCTCGACCACCATGTCGTCGTCGATGATACCGGCCTTGTTCTCGGTCCTGACCGGGGCAAGCGCGCGCCCCCCCATGGAGACGACAAGACCGATTTTCGCGCCGTTGCGTTCGATCAGCGCATTGGTGCCGACCGTACTGGCAAAGCGCACCACATCGGTCTGCTCGAGGAACCGCTCGACGGGTATTCCGACTGCGGCTGCACCTGCCTTGATGCAGTTCAGGAAGCACTCGGTAAGGTCGTGCGGCGTGGTCGGCGTCTTGACCGCGTGGGCAATGCCCGGCCCCGCAACAAACCCGTCGGTGAAGGTTCCACCGGTATCAATATCGATAGTATAGGCCATATCTCCTCCCTTCGGAGCGACCGGCCTGCCGCTCCGTTCCTTCCGCCCGCGAGGCGGATCTAGTCTGATGTCAGGTGCGGCAGGCGCCGCGCATGATGAAATCGACGATTTCCTGGTGTATGGCCTCGACGGGCAAAGGACCGTCCGGGCGGTACCAGCGAAGGTGCCAGTTGATGACACCCAGCATATTGAAAGCGGTTACACGGACATGTTCGGAATTCAGCGCCCCCTCTGCGCTGAGCCGCTCAAGCACCTCCGAATAGATTTCAAGAACATCGCGCTGGATCTCGGCGGTCTCGTTGCCGACATCCTCGGCAAGCTCCGACCGTTGCGCGAGAAGCATCAGCAATTCGCGACGGTGCTCGGCCGCCACAGCCAGATGGGCGCGGACCAGCGCCTCGAGCTGGGCGCGCGGGGTTTCCACCAGGGCAGCCGCCGCGCGCAACCGATCCGGAAGCATCCGAACCGAACGATCGAGGATCTCGCGCCAGAGACCGTCCTTGTTGCCGAAGTGATAGTAGATGTTGGAGAGGCTGACGCCATGCACTTTGGCAATATCGCGGATCGATGTCCCGCTATAGCCCTTTTCGGAGAACATTCCGACCGCCGTAGACAGCAGGTTTTCCCGCACGTCCGTCGTATCCGCCCCGTCGGCGCCACGGCCACCAGATGCTTCCATCGCCGATTTCTCCCCTTGATGCACTCAATCCTCATCGAACGTTCGTTCTATAACTTCTGACGGAGCTTTCTGTCAATGCCCGCATGGGGCAATCCGCATGCAAGAATGATTTTTATCGAGCGTCTGCGAGCTGGCCAGGATTCATGATCGAGTTCGACTCTGGCTCACGTGCTGCTGTTGACGAGGACATATTTTCCCTCACCCGGTCGAAGCCCAGAAGATGCGCCATCACTATAAGCGGCGAGGCTCACGTCAGACGGCTCCGCTCTGCGTCCAGTCACGGTTGCCCCGAACAGTCGCCCATCGCGTTCGATGCACACCACCCAGAACTTGCCCCCTACCTGGAGCTGAACAATCCGCAGTTGCCGTTTGGGCGCAGGGAGCTATTCTGCCAGCTGAGCGCCACCGGGAAATCTCTAAACAAGCCGAGTAGAGCCCTATGCCAGCTGAACCTCGTTCACCGCGTCTTGCCGTCCTGATCGACGCGGACAATGCCTCCGCAAAGATTGTCGATGGTCTGTTTGAGGAGATCGCCAAGATCGGCGAGGCAAGCGTCCGCCGTATCTATGGTGACTTCGCCAGTGCACGATCGAAGGCCTGGATCGATGTTCTCGCCAGGCACGCCATCATACCGCAGCAGCAGTTCGCCTACACGACCGGCAAGAATGCCTCCGACATCACCCTCGTCATCGATGCCATGGATCTGCTGCATAGCGGCCGGTTCGACGGCTTCTGCCTGGTCTCGTCGGACAGCGACTTCACGCGCCTCGCGTCTCGCATCCGTGAGCAAGGCGTGGACGTGTTTGGATTTGGCGAGCAGAAGACACCTGAGAGCTTTCGACAAGCCTGCCGTAGATTCATTTACACCGAGAACCTGTTGCCGGCGGCAGCCGCGAACGGCACCGAGTCGGTCCAGGCATCGACGTCCCTGCAGCAGCCAAAGGCCGCGACGCCGATCATCAAGAAAGTGATCTCGCAGATGGAAAGCGAAGACGGCTGGGTGCCGCTCGGCGCCGTCGGCACTCAGCTCGCCAACCTTGCCTCGGACTTCGATCCGCGGACCTATGGCTTCCGCAAGCTCAGCGATCTCGTGCGCAAAACGAACGCGTTCGACATTGAACAGCCCCAGGGCGGGCACCTGCGCATCCGCATCAGGCAGCCTGCTGCGAAGAAGTAACCGTTGTCCCTATGGAACCGCGCTGTCGTGGCCAGTCGAACATCGCAACGGCCACCACCATGCCAGGCGCGCCTGCGGATTCTTGCCTGGTTGCCGTGGGGCCTCTCCATACCCGACGGGATCATCTCCGCCTCACGGCCTTTGAACGCAAGGCGGCTCAACTTTACTCGAACCCATCGCGCCCTTGCAGGGCTCGCTGGATTTCTCGTACGGCATCCCACGACGGATCCGGCAAGGCTGCGTCACTTGCCCGGCCGCGCCAGGGATCGCGCGATATCGATGATGTCGTCTCGCGCCGCCGTCGGGTCTTCCTTGTTCCAGGCAACCCCAAGCCCAATCCTGAAATCGATCCCCCGAACCTTCTTCAGAACGATATCGCGATCGGGAAGCTCGGCCGTCCATTCCGGCGCAAAGCCGACACGCAGACCGGCAGAAACCAGTGACACCAGCGAGAAACTGTCATCACAGGTATAGGCGACATTGCCCGCCAGATCATGCTCCTCGAACTTTTCCGCGAAATACCGCTCCGTGTAGGAGAGGTTCTGCCGCTGGAAACCGATGATCTTCTGATCGCGCAGATCCGAGATGCAAATCTCGTCGAGACCGGCAATCGGATTGTCCCGGGCAACCGCCAGCAGATAGCGCTCATGGGCAATGGAGAGGAAGCGCAGCGATCCGATATTCTCGACCGGCCGGATGAAGCCGAGATTGATGTAGTCGTTCGAACCACGGTTCGACGTCAGGAATTCGACCCGATAGCCGTCGGCATTTTGAAACGCCGACGAGGCCGCAGATCCCGATCGATGGGGAACCGGCCGGAAACTGGCGTCGACACCCCGCAGCAGCTCGACGATCGGAGGCAGGCTGTCTTCAACCTCCCGGATGATGGCATAGTCCTGGGCGATGTCCGCGTCGCCGGTCAGGATCGCGGCCATGGGAAGGCGGACGCCGAGCAGTCCCGAATAGCACTGAAAGGCCACCGTGCCGATGAGGACACCCCGGAGCCGGAAGAGTGACGACACCTATTCGGCAGCAACCCGCCCGACCATCGCTTACAATCCCGCCAACGCAACCGTAGGCCTGCCGGACGGCGCGGTGCCAGCGGTCAGCACCGACTACGATTATAGCTACAATGCCTGCCACAGCCTCGGCATCACCTTCGAGCCGGCGCCCGAGCAGGTGCTGTTTGCCGCCGTCAGCCGCAGCTTCGAGCCACCGCCCCATGACGACTTGCTCGCCGCCGGCAACGGTACGCCGAACAGCAGCCCGGGGCGCCCGACGCCGGGCAATCCCGTGTTCGCCGCCGCCGCCTTCTCGACACCGGATCTCAAGGCTCAGACAGCCACCACCGTCGAATTCGGCTGGCGCGGAAGCCATGGCCGCCTCGGTTGGGACGTGACGATCTATTTCGACATCGAACTCGGCCTCAATGCCGAGATCCTCGACGGGCTGACCGGACGCCTCGCCTACACCTACCAGGACTTCCGCTTCCGCGACGACCCCTTGCGCTGCGACAACGGGTTGGCGGGGGCACCGCGCCATGTGATCAATGCCAGCCTTTCCTACCAGGCGACCGAAGACTGGTCGCTCGGCTCCAGCCTCAAATAGGTGCCGGATGAGACGCCGGTCGACAACATGAACACGCTCTGGGCCGACCCCTACGCCGTAATCGACCTGAAGACCGAATACCGGATCAACGACCATGTTTCGCTGTTCGGCGAGATCACCAATCGGTTCGATGAGAAATACCCCTTCGACCCTGATCGTCGATCAGGCCACCGCCGACCAGGCCGCCTTCCTGCCCGGCGACGGCCGCGGCTTCTATGTCGGCGTCAAGAGCCGCTTCTGTCGCACAGTTCCTTGCGTCACGACAAAGATGACCGGCGTGACACGTTGCATGGTGGGATTGCGGTCGCAAGAGTGCGGGTGCTGAACCGGCCCATCGGTTCACCGGTCAAGCTCCGGCCTGCTCCCAGGAGAAACGAACATGTCCTTGACCATAGATCTGGATGCCGCAGGGATCGTCGCGCTCGAGCGCAATCATGCCGGGCTCCTTGGCCTTTGCCTGACGCTCGAGGAGATTGCCGATTCCATTCCCTTCGACGTCGACAGCGCCACCTGCCGCGAGGTCACCGAAACCCTCGGCCCGCTTCTGACCGAGGCCCACAGGCTCGAAGAGCAAATCCTCTTTCCCGACTTCGACAGGAACGCCGGCTCCTGCTTTGCCGCCATGATGATCGAACGGCTGAAGGCCGAGCATCGCTGTGACGGATTGGCCAGCGAGGAAATGGTCAAGACACTCGAAACCGTGGCCGAGGGAAAATGCCCGCTGCCTCCCGAGACCGTTCGCTACATGCTGCAGGGTTTCCTTGAAGGCCTGCGTCGCCACGTCTCCTCCGAGCGGCTGATGATCGAAACACTTCTCGCCGCTAAGGCCGAGGGGCGGGACGTCTTTGCCTGATCGCCAGCGACCGCGAGCCACTGTTTGTTCTGGCACAAAGAAAACCGGCTGACAGCGCCTTATTACATGACTAGAATATTCATGTTTTAAACGAGGCGCCCCGATGATTTCCGACAAAAGCCTTTCGCCACGAACCGCTGCGAGCGCCCCCAAGCTACTGGCGTCGCAGCCTCTCGTTTCGCGCCGCGCGGTCTGCGCTGGCCTAGCCGTCACGCTCGCCTTGCCCTTCATCCGTCGCGCCGAGGCCGGCTCGCTTGCCGAACTCACACTCTTTGGTCCGCCGGCCGGCCCGTCGATCACGCTTGCCTATGCAGTGGGCGCCGGCCTGCTACGGGACGTCGCGGACAAGACGTCGTTCAAGGTCTGGCGTACACCGGACGAAATGCGGGCCGGCCTGACCTCCGGCCAGATGCAGGCGGTGGTGATGCCGGTCACGGCGGCGGCCAATCTCCACACGCGCGGGCTCGGCGTGAAGCTCGCCAATGTCATGACCGACGGCCTTCTCTACATAATCTCGACCGACGCCTCGATCCGGCAGATCACCGATCTCAAGGGGCGACGGATCACCGTCCCCTTCCCCAATGACACGCCGGAGCTTGTCTTCGATGCGGTCCTCGCCCAGAACGGCATGACCGAGGATATGGAGGTGGACAGGGCCGGCACACCGATCGAGGCGATCCAGATGCTTCTCGCCGGCCGCATAGACATCGCGCTTGTACCGGAACCGGCAGCAACGGCCGCCATGGTCAAGGCGGCAACCTCAGGCAAGACCGTCTATCGCGCCATCGACATGCAGATCGAATGGGGCAAGGTGACCGGGCTTGGACCGTCGATGCCGCAGGCAGGCCTTGCCTTCGCCCAGAGCTTTCTGAGCGAGCACGCAGACAAGGCCTCTCCGCTCCTCGCAGCGCTCGAAAAGGCGACCGCCGCCGTGATCGCCAACCCCACTGAAGCCGCCAGCCACGCCGCCTCCGCGCTTGAACTGCCCTGGCCGGTGATCGAGAAAGCGATCCCCCATTCCAATCTGGTTGCCACGCCGGCAAAGGCCGCCCGGCCCGCCATCAATGCCCTGCTGACCGCGATCGCCAAGGTCAATCCGCAGATGATCGGCGGCAGGATGCCGGACGACACGCTCTATCTCTGAGGACACGAGGATGTTGTCGATAGCCGATCGCACCGGCCGGGCCGGACGGTTCCTGTGGTCTGCCTGGGCAGGACTTGCCGGACTGTCCGCATTTGCCGCCGCCTGGCAACTCGGTCACGAGGCCTATGGCAGCTTCATCCTGCCCTCGCCGGCAGAAACCTTCACAAGCCTCGTCACCCTGCTGGCGAACGAGGAGAGCTGGGCGCTGGTCGGTGCAACCGCCAGCCGGGCATTGGCCGGCTTCTCGGCCGCTGCCGGCATCGGAACGCTTGCCGGGGTTCTCGCAGGTTACCATCCCGCCGTCATGCGGCTGGCCCGGCCGCAGATCACCCTGCTCCTCGGCGTGCCGCCGATCGCCTGGATCGTTCTCCTGATGATCTGGTTCGGCACCGGGGCCGGCACCGTCATGGCAACTGCCACCATCGCCTGCCTGCCGATCGTCTTCATCGGCGCGGCGGAAGGTGTGGCGAGCCGCGACCGCGCCCTCGACGACATGGCACGCGCCGCCGGCGCCGGGCCGTTCACCCGCCTCTTTCGCGTTGCGCTGAGGCAGATGCTCCACACCCTGTTTCCCGCCCTGGTGATGGCGCTCGGCACCGCCTTCAAGGCCGCCGTCATGGCCGAACTTCTGGCCAATGCAGGCGGTGTCGGCGAGGAACTGGCCATTGCCCGCGCCAATCTCGACGTGGCCGCAGCACTCGCCTGGATCCTGCTGTCGGTCGCAGCACTGATTACCGTCGAATACGGTCTGCTGCAGCCGCTGCGCGCCGAGTTCGAGACCTGGCGCGAGGCCGCAAGGCCCTGGGGAGTGAAGCGATGACCATGCTGCATCTCGAACGCATCGGTCATTCCTTCCTTGGCCGCACCGTATTGGACGGCATCGACCTTAAGATCGCCGCCGGCGAACTGGTGGCTCTGGTCGGCCCCTCCGGCTCGGGCAAGAGCACGCTTGCCCATATCGCCGCCGGCCTCGTCGAGCCGCGCCAGGGCCGTGTCACCCGTGCCTATCGCCAGCATGCGGTGATCTTCCAGGAACCCCGGCTCATGCCCTGGGCCACGGCCGCCGACAACATCGCCTTCGGGCTCAACCGTCAGCGCCTCTCGCGGACTGAGCGCCGCGAAAGGGTGCTGACGGTCGCAGCCCGCGTCGCTCTCGAGTCCGCCGACCTCACGAAATACCCAACCCAACTCTCCGGCGGCATGCGCCAGCGCACGGCAATCGCCCGGGCACTGGTCGCGGAACCGGACTTCCTGTTCTTCGACGAGCCCTTCACCGCCCTCGATGTCGCACTCAAGCGCCGGATGCAGGATATCGTCATCGATACGGTGGCTGCATCCGGGCGCTGTGGCCTGTTCATCACCCATGACCTGAGTGAAGCGGTGCGTATCGCCCATCGGATCGTCGTCCTCGACGGAAATGGACATGGTATTCTCGGCAGCCGCAGCGTGCCACTGGTCCCAGGAACCCGCGATGACGCCATGGTCTTTGAGACCGTGCAAGCCATGCTGGGGCATGACCGGCTGTTTGCCCATGTCAATGATTGCGACGAGCGGAGTGTGGCATGACCGCGGTCCTCCTTGATCCCCCTGCAACGCGCAATCGCCTTGTCGACGCCATGACCGGCGAAGGACTGCGGCTGTTCTTCCCTCTTGCCGCGCTGCACGCGGCCCTCTGGCCTCTGCTCTGGGTTTTCCTCTGGAGCTTCGGCCTGCCGCTGGCGAGCGAAACAACACCGGGACAATGGCATGCCCAGGAAATGATCATCGGCTCCTTCGGCGCGGCACTCATCGGCTTCCTCACCTCGGCGCTGCCCGAATGGACCGAGACGCCGCGCCTGCATGGCCGGCCGCTCTTCGTACTTGCCGGCCTCTGGGGCCTGGCCCGTATCGCCGGCCTGGTCGGCTTCGAGCAGGCGATCGTCGTTGCGGCGCTTGCCGATCAGGCCTGGCTTCTTTTTCTGCTGGCCTATGTCCTTTTACTCTCATGGCGTCGCCGCACAACGGGTTTTCTCGGCTTCGCCGCGCTGCTCGGTGCGCTCGCGCTTTCCGCCGGCGGCATGCGACTGGCCATGCTCCAGGGCGACTTCGACGCCGGAGAGACGGCGATCCGCTTCGGCGCATTCGCATTTCTCGGTCTGCTCGGCCTCGCCTTGGCCCGCATCACGGTACCGGTCACCAATCTCATCCTTGATCCGAACGAGACGACCTCCCCCTACCGCCCCCATCCCGGACGCGTCAATCTGGCGCCCGGCCTTGTCGGGCTGCTCTTGATCGCGGAGTTGGCCGGTTTGTCTGAACCGGTACGCGGCTATCTGATGATCGCCGCCGGCGCAGCCTTCCTTGATCGCGTCGCCGAAGGTTTCGTCGGGCGAGAGGCGTTCAGGGCCGAACTGGCCGCCCTTTGGCTGTCCAGCGCCCTTGCCGGCGCCGGGCTCCTGCTGGCCGGCCTGTCCCATATCGGCCTGCCTCTCCCCTTTGTCGGCGCCCTGCATCTCATGCTCATGGGCGGGTTGGGTCTCGGCGTGCTCGCCGTCCTGTCGATCGCCGGCCTTCTCCACACCGGCCAGCCGCTTGTCTTCCCCGCATCGACCCGGATTGCTATTCTCCTCATGCTGGGCGCCGTCCTCCTACGCGTCGCGCAGGAATTTATCCCCGGGCTTTTGCTTCCGGGCGGGCAACACGGCCTTGCGGCGATAGGCTGGGCCCTTTCGCTGGCCCTCTGGCTGAAGACCTACCTCCCCTTGCTCTGGTCGAGCGCAACCCTTGCCTCCGAAAGCTGCTGAGAATGTGCTTCCCCATCGATAAACGCTCCCCCTCGCTGATCGGCCATTTCTTCTCCGGCGGTTTCCGCCCCTTCTTCCTCCTCGGCACCCTGCATGCCGCGCTGATGATCGCGCTCTGGGTGCCGTGGTTTCTCGGCTTCATCCACGTTCCGACGGCCCTCTCACCGGTCGTCTGGCATCAGCACGAGTTGCTGTTCGGATTCGTCCCCGCCGTGATCGCCGGCTTCCTCCTCACCGCTGTGCCCAACTGGACCGGCCGCAAGGCGTTTACCGGCTGGCCCCTTGCCCTGCTGTTCGCCCTCTGGCTCGCCGGCCGTCTGGCGATCGCAGGCTCCGAGCAGATCGGACTTGCGCCTGCCATGATCCTGGCAGGCGCCTTCCTTCCGGTTCTGGCAGGGCTGATCCTGAAGGAGCTCATTGCCGCCCGCAACAGCCGCAACTACAAGGTCATCGCCGTCATCGGCATACTGTTTGCCGCGCAACTGACCTTCTTCTGGGAGTTCGACCGCTACGGCCGCATCGAGATTGCCGACCGGATTGCTATCGCGACCATCATCTTCCTGATCTCGCTCATCGGCGGCCGGATCATTCCGAGCTTCACTGGCAACTGGCTGCGCCAGAACAATCCGGGTGCCATCCCTCCGGCCTTCGATCGCTTCGACCTTTCGATCATGATGCTTTCCGCCCTGGCCCTTGTCGCCTGGCCGATCGCCACGGGCCTCACCGCCCTCGGTCCCATCGCCGGTGTTCTGATGATCATCGCCGGGATCGGCCAGTTTCTCCGCCAGCTTCGCTGGAGACCGGAGCGCACGCTGGCCGAACCGCTGGTGACGATCCTGCACATCGCCTTCCTCTTCATTCCGCTCGGCTTCCTGATGACCGGGGCTGCCCTGCTGCTCGACGATCCCGGCTTGCGTGCCGCCGGAGTCCATGCCTGGTCATCGGGGGCGATCGGGGCCATGACGCTTGCCGTAATGACTCGGGCCACGCGTGGCCATTCCGGCCAGACGCTGCATTCGCCCGCGACGACTACCTTCGGCATCTATGTGCCGATCGTGCTCGCGGCCGTGCTACGCATCGGCGTGGCGTTGGCCCCGAAACTGACAATGATCCTCCTGCCGCTCGCCGGCCTGCTGTGGATCATCGCCTTCCTGAGCTTCGCGGCCTTCTATGGCCCACTTGTTTTGCGCAGGAAGATTGGGTGAACCTGGCCGCCTGGGCACCCGACACGGCAAATTGCACATGCGGGCTTGAGCAAAGAGATTCACGGACTATGTGAGCATTTTTCCGCGCTAGAAGCACTTCAAAGCGGCATTCAATCCGCATCTTGGCTTAATTGGGCGCCCCAGGGTGAATAAACACGCTGCCCAGCCCGTAGCCATCGAGGCGTTGCGCTGGGCCAACGTGCAACCGCCTACTCAGAACGATACAGCCCTCGTGGATTCGGTAGATCTTCCCGCCAGAAGGCTCCGCGTTAGCAAGCTTTGTGCCGACAGCCAGCGTTTGCAGTGGCGCTGCTATCTTACGCCGTGACTTTTCGCTTCGCTGGAAGCCGGACACCTTGCGCATTCCCGGTAACATCGTCCGATGCATCTTCATACGCCTTCCGTGGCGGCGGCCGCTTTGAAACTGTCGGCACGAAATCAGTGGCTCAGGCATACAGTGCTGCCGCCTTAAAATTTTGATTTGAATACACTCATCCCCAGTTCTCTGTCGAAAGCGAACCAGCTCAACCGTCACGGCTTCGACGAAAGCGAGATAGATGTCGAAGAGAATTCCCTGGCACCGAATGCCACGTACGTGCTGGCCGTCGTCGATCCGCAACGTACTGGTGGCGTATGGTCTTTGCGCCGTGTTTGCGACGGCGCAACGACCAGACGCGGAAACGCCCGCAGTTTACCGACATGATCGAGCCTGAAGGCTCGATAAGTCCATGAACGAAGGAACGGCCATGACGGATATCGATTTCAGCCAGACAGTCGGAAAGGTCGCAACGACCGTGCCAGGAGCGGCCGATCTGTTCCGGCGCCACGGGATTAGCTTCTGCTGCGGCGGCGCTGAACGGATCGACACAGCCGCAGAAATAGCCGGCCTCTCGCCCGACGAGCTGCTGACGGAGTTGAAGATGCTGATGCTTGCCAGTCATCGGGAGGCTCCGGAGGGAACGGTGGAACTGATCGACCACCTGCGCAGCCGTTATCACGAAACACACCGAAATGAACTGGCATGGCTGATCCCGCTTGCACAGAAAGTCGAGCGTGTTCATGGCGCCCATCCTCAAGCCCCTGTAGGACTCGCCGATCTTCTGGAGCGCATCCACGCCGATCTCGAGGGCCACATGAGCCGAGAAGAGGCTGTTCTATTCCCATTGATGGAGCGGAACGACAAGGCGGTGCTGACACAACCGATAGCACAGATGCGCCATGAGCACGACGTGGAGGCACGGCATGTGGTCGCACTCGAACATGTCACGGGCGGCTTTACTCTGCCGGATGGCGCCTGCAATTCGTGGCGTGCACTTTACACTAGCGCGAAGAAGTTCTCGGAGGATCTCGTGGAGCATATGCATCTGGAGAACAACGTGCTTTTTCCTCGCTTCGCCGGCTGACGCCGACGATGTCGTTCAAATCAAGAATAACCGTAACGAGCAACGGCGAATACAGGACCTCCGCTAAGGGCCTGTTCCGAACCTGGATGGATAGTGCGCGTCCCTGTGCCGGACATATCTCCGAATGCCGACCGCACGACGCGGATTGTAACTGGATGTGCGACGCCTTCGAATGCATGACAGTGTGTTGCGGCAATGACATGGTCGGCTATTTAATGGACCGCTTTTCGACCTTGGGCGACGCGCGACACGAAGGCTTGCACCAAGGGTAAGGCCGAGCCGATTGAGGCTTGCGCCCGTGCCCAAGAGAAAGATGCGCCAGCAGACCCACAGAGGCGCTGCGCTCCCGGAAATGGAGCAGATTGGCAAATGCCTGTCTAATTGCCAGAGCCGCATCCGGCCGCGAGAAGGGAGGGCGACCGGATGACGACGGACGAGCCTCCGCGTCTTGTTGATCCGTCGAATTGCGCCGACCAATCGTGTCCGTCACATGCCTAGTTCGCCGTTGCCCTGCCAATGCACCGGTCGACACCATCGGCGATGAGGGAAAGCGTTTGCCAGTTCTTTACGCAAAGGCCGCGATGGGTATCAAGGGAGATCGCCCTCTGCCGGATCAACTCACTGAAGACGCGGGAAACGGTCTCGCCTCTCAAGCCCAGCCAATCGCCGATCTCGATCCGCGTGAGTGGCAGACTGAGCGTCCCGCGTGAAATCGGGTCAGCACCGAGTTGCAGGGCGAGATCCATAAGGATCGTGGCGATCCTTTGAACGGCCGTCTTTCCGCATAAGAGCGCGACATGCCGGTGGGAACGGTCAAGGTTCTCGACGAGAGCTTCGTGAATCATGCGGGCGTGCTTGCGAAGGCTGAGCACCTCGTACCGGCATTCTATGCGCACTTCGGCTAAGCTCGGCCTACTGGGATGGACAAAGATACGGCCCGGACCATAGACGTCAACGACCTGTGCAATGCCGTTGGCCGTAAGCCGGCTATGCACAATGCATCCCTCGTGGATATGATAGACTGGTCCATCGGCGCGATCAGAAGCCGTGAGGATCGTGCCGATTGGGAAGATGTCCATTGCTGCCGCATTTTTCCGCCGAGTGTCCTCGATTGGCCGGGATACCACACGGCGTTCTGGGGATAACATCAAGTTCATTGTCGAAGACCTTCATTGACAGCAAAGCCGCATTGCAACCCAGGAAGCTGGAAACACCAGTCAGGGCGCGTGCCCCAATCTTCATTCATAGGAAGTGGACACGACAGCCGCTTCTTTGAGCCAGCGCAAGCACTCACGAGTTTTCGCGGGAAAAGGTCGTCTGCCGCCTGATCAAAATCACCTTTCAGATTGTCGGTCGGGAGTCCATGCCCTACGAAACCTATTGCAACCAACGGAACCCGGTGAGAATCCGGGGCGGTCCCGCCGCTGTAACCAGATACGTGTGTCAGGAGGCATTGGCCGCCACTGTCCGCTTGCCGGATGGGAAGGTGCCTGCACCCGGTCAAGCTGGAAGTCAGAAGACGCGTTGCCTCATCCTGAAACCGCCCGATGGCAAAGGGCGGGGCGATTGCTCATGCGAGCTTCGGTGTCACGTGGAGGACCCGTATGTCTGACCCTAACAGCCTTCCTACAAGGCAACAGTCCCTTGCACCCATAAAAGACCTCTCAGCCCTGCGCCAGATGCTGCAGGATCTGCCGCCCGGAAACGAACACGCAGCAGAAGCAGCGGCAGCGCGAGAGGAGATATTGACAAAGCCGCCGGGAAGTCTCGGCAGGCTCGAAGAGGTCGTCGCGTGGCTGGCCTGCTGGCAAGGTCGCTACCCCCCTGCAATGGATGATCCGCAAGTGTGCGTTTTCGCGGGCAATCACGGCGTGGCAGAAACCGGTGTGTCGGCCTATCCCGCGGTTGTCACCGAGCAGATGGTGCAGAACTTCAAACGCGGCGGAGCGGCTATCAATCAGTTGAGTGCCGAGCTCGGCGCCAAGGTGACCGTCGTGCCGCTCGAGCTGGCTCGTCCCGTCAACAACTTTCTACATGCCCCAGCCATGACCGAGGGCGAGTTCCTCGATGCATTCCAGTCCGGGATGCATACGGTTCGACCGGGCGCCAGCGTGCTTTGCCCCGGCGAGATGGGCATCGGCAACACGACTGCTGCCTCGGCTATGTGCTTCGCCCTTCTGGGCGGCGACCCGGCGGACTGGTGCGGGCGAGGGTCCGGGATCTCGATCGGAACGGTAGAGCGCAAGGTCGAGGTCGTTTCCGAGGCCGTTAGACTGCATGGAAACGCCATAGGCGACGGGCTGGACGCCTTGCGCATCCTGGGTGGACGCGAAATCGCCGCGATGGCCGGATCGATTGTCGCGGCGCGCCTGCTTGCCATACCCGTCATGCTCGATGGTTTCATCTGCTCGGCAGCCGCCCTCGCGCTCCACTGCAGCGGACCAGAAAGCCTGGCGCACTGCATGGTCGGTCACAGCTCGATGGAGCCCGGGCATCGGCGTCTTCTCTCCCATCTCGGATTGCGGCCGCTTCTCGATCTCGATTTGCGATTGGGCGAAGGAACTGGCGCAGTGCTGGCCGCCCTTATGGCAAGGGCGGCGCTGAGATGCCACCTTGGCATGGCAACATTCACCGAAGCCGGCGTGCATAGCGGCATTGCGCGGTAACAGAACCCTTGCGGGACGCGAGAGAAAACCAGTTAGCCATTTCGCGTCCCGTTTCGGATCAGCGGTGTGGAGGTTCGGGGCCAGCACTGGCGAGAACCCGACGTGCGATCGGGTTTCTGCTGCTCCCGGTCGACATCCAGCCACGCCATCATATCTCCAATCAGATGCAACCGGCGCTCGGCGTCGTGGCTCCCCTGCCACGTTTCTTATCTCCTCGTCCCTACATGCCCTTATCGGTCGATCTGCAGGGAGACCGATGTGAAGCCGCTTGCGGGATAGACCGCACGCAATGGCTCTGTGCCCGTCTGGAGCGAGAACGGCCCGATCCTGCTCAGCAGTTCATCGATCATGACCCTCAGCTGCATTCTCGCCAGGGCAGCACCCGGACAAATGTGAATGCCCGCGCCGTAAAGCAGGTTTGGACCCTGCTCGCGCACGGGGCAATACCGGTCAGCAGCCTCGAAGGCCCGGGCGTCGCGATTGGCTGACGTCCAGATCACCGTCATCCGTTCCCCAACTTCGATCCGACGCCCACCGATCACCACGGACCGCACTGCTGTTCTCCGATTCGATATCAGCGGTCCGTGCAGACGCAGGATTTCCTCGATTGCCGGCGAAAGGCCCGACCGGTCGAGGCGTAGCCGCCTCTGAACCTCGGGGTTCTCGGCAAGAAAATGCAGAATGATACCGACGCAAGCCGCAATCGTACCCAGTTCCCCCACCGTCCAGTTGCGCAGGATGCTGACGATTTCGCCGTGATCGAGCTTCTTGCCGTCTACCGTCTGGCGGACGAGGCTGGTGGTGATGTCGTCCGGCGCGGCGTCACCTGCCTCTTCTCGCCATTTAAGCTGGGAGCGGATATGCCCGTCGAACTCGAGGGCAATGGCTGCCATGGCATCAGTATTGCGCGCAAGCGTGGCTTCGCGATTTTTGCGCACCCATTGAAGCAATGGCTCATGCAGCGACGCGGGCCAGCCGAGAAAACCGCACTGGATTCTGACGGCATAGGGCTCGGCGAGACAGGCCATCACTTCGAAGGAGGGGGCATTCCTGAGCGCCTTAAGAAGATCGCCGGCTATCCGCCGACACTCGGGTTCGAAGGCTTCGACCCGGTCCTGGGTGAAATAGGGATCGATCATCCGTCGATAGACGGTATGTTGCGGAGGATCCATGCCGTTGGGCACCGATGGGTGCCGTGAAACAACATTGCTGAACGTTTCATGATCGGTGAGAACCTGCAGAATATCGGCATGGCGGAAAAGGGACCAACCGAGATAGTCGCTGTAGGCAACCGGATAGGTTTCGCGCATGTGATCATAGGTACGAATCTGGTCGATCTGGACCTCGGCGCTGCGGGGATCCCAGTCAGGACAGCGCTCACCCGGAGATGCGTCCACGACGGATTTCTTTCCATTTGCCGATATCATATGCATTTGTTTCCCTTCAACAGATCAGTGGCTACAATGCAGCAGTTGAAAGCAGGGTCTTTGTCTCCACGCAAAGAACTCAAACGCCGGTTTCTGCAAAACCGACTTTTAGATTGACCGGAGAGACGGAATTGCTCGCTCAGATACGACAGTTTGCGATCGCTGAAGTCAGAATAGGTCGAACGAAGCCATTTGGACCGGGAACAGCACGGTCGGCGATTGACAAACACCTCATCGCGACTCCGCTTCTGGCAACTGCACTCGGTCTAGTGGGTGACGAACAGGCGGATCTTCGCCACCACGGCGGTGCCGACAAGGCAATCCATGCCTATAGCGCGGCGCACTATCCCAAATGGGCGCAGGACCTTCCGGAAGCCGCAGATCAATTCCGAACCGGCGGCTTCGGAGAAAACCTGGTCGTCGAAGGCGCGACCGAGACCGACCTTTGTCTGGGAGATCGATGGCGAGTTGGACAAGCACTGCTGGAAGTCTCCCAAGGCAGGCAGCCCTGCTGGAAACTGAATATCCGCTTTGCGGTGCCCGACATGGCGCGTCGGGTGCAGGCGACTGGGCGCTCCGGTTGGTATTTCCGCGTGACAGAACCGGGCCAGATCAAAGGAGGCGACCATGCTACACTTGAAGAACGTCCCGCACCCGACTGGCCACTGACGCGGGTCACCGATCTATTCTACAAAAACAAGCTCGATCGCCCGGCTCTGGCCGCTTTCGCGGCCCTTTCCGGCCTCCCGGACAGCTGGCGCAATCTGGCCGAGCGCCGTCTGCGAAGCGGTGAGGTGGAAGACTGGGGTTCGCGCCTGAATGGGCCAAAAGAAGCGATCTCCTGAACTCGCAGACATGTTCTGCCGAATTGCCGCGACCAAGATCGCGGGCGTCCTCCATCCTTGCGCCATACGATCGCGTCGTGCATGACGCAGTCAGAACTTGGCCCCGATACAGGCGCATTCCTGCTAGCGCACCGGGAACCGAGGGCCGCTCTCTCGGTCTATCGGTCCTGTCATCGATCGCGACCATGGCAACGCGTCAAACGTGTTGACCAGTGCAGGAATGTACCGTCGACGAAGCGGATTGACGTGCAGGACCGCCGTTTCCGCGAAACTGCCCCTATTGGTAACCAACACCCATCACATAGTCCTGAAGCAATTTTTCCTCATGTTCAACGTCTTCAAGGAGAGACTGAAGCACGTCTCGCGCATTGGCCACGCCGATCGGCGCCGAGCGTTCATCCACGATCGGGACGTTCTTCAGGCCACGCTTCCTGATCGCAAACCATACATCACTCAGAACGTCGTTCGGTCGGCAAGACACTATCTCTGTCGACATCACCTTTGATGCCGGCAGCGAGCAACTGCATCCCGTGCAATGGCTGATGCGGCTGACAATGTCTGTCTTTGTAATGACGCCGACCGCCTTTCCGCCGTCATCGCAGACGACAACGAGATTGAAACCGGGATTGCTCAGCAATTTTGCCGCGTCGAGCAGCAATGCGTCTTCGGCCACGGTGGCGAGCCGTTCCCGTGCCACTCCAAGTATGTTCTCTACTCTCAAGACACCCTCCTTTCCGAGAGCTTCCGCTTTTCCTCAGGAAGCTCACGATATGACCGGTTTTCTTTCCCTATCCCCGTGCGAAGCGCATCAGCAGATCGACCTGGAGGAAGAGAAGGATGAATGCGGTGTTCAGGCTCCAGGCCACGGTGAGCCACCTGACCATGGTGGCCCAGAAGGGGGACGCGTTGTCCGCGCAGCGCCAGATGGCGACGAGAATCCCGGGCGTATAGAGCGCAAAGGCAAGGATAACGGCTTGCTGAACCCAGCTTTGGTCCAGGTACAGGGCAATCACGTGCAGCATCGCGAGTTCGGCGCTGACGAAAACACCATAGATCCAGAAGACGGCGGCCAGGGACATCTCTCCCCGCCAGGCTCTAAGCTCGGGAACGAGATGGCGTTCAATGAAGAGTTCGCTGGCGGGTCCCGATCTCGGCATCTCTCTTGCTCAAACCTTATCTCGCCGAACCAGTGGTTCGGATGTTGTTGTCTGGCCCGGGCGACTTGATGACCATCGACCGGACCGGCGATCCGCCCCATCAGGCGTCTTTCTTGTCACGCGCCCGGCAGGTATGGCCCGATCAGTAACGACCGCTAGCGGCGCGCTGTTCCGGCCTCTGTCACGACCAGATCCATCGGGATGTCATGCTTTTGCGGGTGAATTGTCGAAAGCTTCGCCGCACTATAGCCGACGCCGATGACCTTGGGCCTGGGCTGCATGGCAGCAAGCGTCCTGTCGAAGAAACCGCCGCCATAGCCCAGCCGATAACACCGATCATCATAGCCGACGACGGGCGCGATCACCACGTCTGGAATGCAGGGCCGATTTTCGGCCGGGACAGGGATGCCCCAGATCCCTCGCGACAACGGCTGTCCGGCCTGCCACAAATGGAACTCCAGAGGCCGTCCTTTTTCCAGCACCACGGGCAAAGCGGCGCGGCCGCCCAACCGAACTATCTCCTCCATCAGCGGGCGAAGATCCGGCTCTCCTCGAAACGGCCAATAGGCGCTGACGATGCGACCCTCGACATCACCGATCTCGGCCAGGACACGGGCGGCGATCGCTTCTCCCGCTGCAATGCGAACCTTGGCGGCGACAGCAAGTCGCCCCGCGATCAGGCGCTCACGCTCATTCGTGCGCCAAGGTTTGATATCAGTCCAGGCCGCCATGTCCGGTGGATCGGCCAAGCCTGCGTAAACGGGGTCGATCTCGTGCAGAAAGCAGGCCGGTGAGGCGAAGGAGCGTGGTTCGTCGTCGTCGATCATTATGCGGCCTCCGACAGGCTCTCTGCCGCCTGCAGGCCAGCCTCGAGGCCCGCCAGAAGGTCATCGATGTGTTCCAGGCCGACCGAGAGCCGCAGGAGCCCGTCGCTGATGCCGGCGTTTGCCCGCGCCTCCGGCCCCATGTCGGCATGGGTCATGGTCGCCGGATGGGCGACCAAGCTCTCGACGCCGCCCAAGGATTCGGCCAGCGTAAAACCGCGCACCGCGCCTACGAAGCGCTGCACAGCGGGGATCCCGCCGACAAGCTCGAAGCTCATCATCGCGCCGAAACCCGTCTGCTGACGGCTGGCGAGCGCATGATCCGGGTGATCGGCAAGACCCGGATAGTGCACTCGGGCAACCGCGCGATTGCCTCGCAGCCGTTCTGCGACCGCGATGGCGTTGCGTTCCTGACCCGCCATTCGCGCAAAGAGGGTTCGAAGGCCCCTCAGCGTCAACCAGGAATCAAACGGTGATGCGATCGCACCAGTGACATTGGCCCAATGCTTGAGCTTCCTCGCCTCCTCCGGGTCGGCGGCGATGACGGCACCAGCGATCACGTCGGAATGGCCGTTGAGGAATTTCGTCGTCGAATGCAGCACGTAATCGGCGCCGAGTGACAAGGCTTGCTGCAAGGCGGGAGACAGGAAGGTGTTGTCGACAGCCACCCGGGCGCCTGCATTTCTCGCGAGCGACGACAGCGCCGCGATATCGACAACCCGCAAGAGGGGGTTGCTGGGTGTCTCGATCAGCACCAGTGCCGGGTGGTCGCGGAGTTGCTGCCCGAAGATCTCCATGTCGGACTGGTTGACCAGCGCGAGCCGGATCTGGCCAAGCTCGGCCCGTGCCTTGAGGAGCCGCATCGTTCCGCCATAGCAGTCGTGCGGAGCGAGAACCAAGCTACCGGTCGGGAGGCGGCCAATGAGAAGATCGAGCGCGGCCATGCCGCTCGGTGTCATCACCGCACCCGCGCCACCTTCCAGCTTGGCTATCGCCTCCGCCACGAGGTCCCGGGTGGGATTGCCTACCCGACCATAATCGTAGGCGCGGGGCGCATCGAAACCGGCAAATTCGTAGGTGCTGGAAAGGTAGAGGGGCGGCGCGACCGCGCCGAAAGCGGTATCGCTGGCAACGCCATGCGCCGCAGCGACGGTTTCCGGATGGAACTCAGCCGGCGTGCGCTCGGACATTTTTGCTGCTCCTCATGTTGCAGTCGCAAAAATGGCCGGATTGATTACCCGTGACAAATGAATTCTATTGCTGTTTATGCGCAATTTTATTGCTGTTATTTTCGCTGGACGGAAAAGCATGGACCACGCGATCGCTCGAACATTCCTGGAAGTGGTGAAAGCCGGCAGCTTCGTCGGCGCCGCCGAGGCACTCAACATTTCGCAGACGGCGGTGAGTGCGCGCATCCGCGTCCTGGAGGAACAACTGGAGCGCCCCGTCTTCGTGCGCAACAAGGCCGGTGCCAGGCTCACGCCAGCCGGCGAGAAATTCGTCCCCTTCGCCTCGAGCCTGGTTCGGGTCTGGGAGACGGCTCGCAATGTCGTGGCACTGCCGCCCGGCCGATCCCTGCTGGTGAGCCTGGGCGCGGAACTCAGCCTGTGGAACCCCCTGCTCTCAAGGTGGCTGCTCTGGATGCACCGCGAATGCCCGGAGATTGCCGTGCGCACCACGATCGACACCGGCGAACATCTGCTGGCGCTGATGCAGGAAGGCGGACTCGACGCCGCCATCCTCTACGGCGCTCAGCGACGGCCCGGACTGGTCGCCGAACTACTGTTCGAAGAGCGCCTGGTGCTCGCCCGCACGCCGGTGCAAACGGGCGCCGAAGAGATCATCGGGATTGACTGGGGTGCCGATTTCGCCGCGAGCCTTCGCACTGCCTTTCCTGAAAGCGCAAGTCCGGCGGTCTCGATCGGCTACGGCCCGCTCGCCCTCGACTACGTCCTTGCGGTCGGCGGCGCCGGATACTTTCGAGAGGGTTTCATCCGGCCTTACCTGGAGGATGGCCGCTTGCAGATCGTGCCCAACAGCCCGACCTTTGCCTATCCCGCCTATCTGGTCCTGTCCGAGAAGACGGACCCGGCCCTTGTTCTGCGCCTACGGGAGGGCTTGCGCGCGGCAGCAGTTGGAGCGCGACCCTAGCCGTTCGCAAGACGTAGAGGCTCCTGCGACTATGGACGAAAGAGCGACCGGCCGATACGTCGCAACAGTCCGCCCATGCCAAGGAGCCATACAGCCAGCGCGACAAAAACCAGCACCCTTGGAACCGGGTCGAGGAACCCGTAACCCATGGCGCGGCTGAACTGGTAGGTGCTAGTGCAGTACATGCCCATTGGAAACACCATTCCCCACACCGCAGGTTCGTAGGTGAACCGGTCCTTCATCCAGATATATCGCCAGGCCATTAGTGCAAAGAGGAACGGGATCCACCAGCTCGCGACAGCCCAGAAGAAGAAGGTAAAGCCTTTCAGGAACGGCAAGAGCGGCGTGATCATCGGCCATGTTTCACCGCGAAGAACCAGAATGGAGCCGGCCAGAGCCGTGATCGCCACAGCGCCCATGTTGATCCAATAGGGCGGACTGAAGTCCTCGCGACTGAGCGATATGAAGGTGAGACGGTAGAAGATGAGCGGGATGATCGCGAGATAGAGCATGCAACCGATCAGGAACATGGTGAGGACCTGGAACTGTATGAGCTCCGCGGGTGCCACTGCGACATCGATCACGCCCCTTAGCACGACCACGGACTGGGTAGAAACCGCGGCGATCAGCCAGGCGCCGTTGATGCCGCGTGCAAGCGTTGGCTTGCCCTTTCGCACCGTGACGGCCGTAAAGAAGGTGTACATGACGACGAACCACAAAAGCAGTCCGAACCACCACAGCACGGTCGCGATCCCGGTCGCGCCGACGACAATCATATTCTGCGTTCCCAGAACACACGTGCTGGCCACAATCGTGAAGAAACCGGGCGCTCTCTGGTGGTCCGAAATGTCACGCAGCAGCAGGTCGCGAAACCGCAACGCTCGGACGAGCGTCAACGCCCACAGCACTGAATAAGCAATCCAGTTTACCGACACCAGCACGAGCGCAAGGCCGTGCATCCCCAAGAGATGGCTGGCGATGGAGACCACGCCGGTCGCCATGACCAGTGCGAAATAGCCGGGGAACAGCGTGGCTACCGCTTCGAGGATCGCATGCTGCGGGACGCTTGCCGCAACGCTGCGGCGAGCCTCCCCCGTCCGGTGTCTATCCATGTCCATATTGCACCAGCAAGTCAGTTTATAAAAAGAGCAGGACAAATAAGGTATTGAGGCCAAAAACATGGTCAGGCACCGGGCCTTCGTCCCCCAGAACGCGGCGGCGGGCGACTCTTTCGGTCAACATACTCCCTCCCGCGGCAATAATCCCGGCAAAATCTCGCGTTTGGGGGCTAACGTCCTTCGCAACCCCGGATGACCAGCACTTCGGTGCCGCTGCTTGTTTGTCTTGACTGGAGCGGGCGGCGCCCCTCCTCGAGTTTCTGGACAACGACTGAGACCAGTAGGCGGGCGATCGAGGCGTCCGCCTGCCCTGTGTGCGACAACACTGGTCGAGCCGCAAGATCAGGTTACGCTCTGTCGCCCACCCCTCACGGTGCAATCGAGATTGGACAGCAGGCCGTCCTCCAGGCCATAGATCCAGCCATGGATGGAGGCATCCTTCCCCGCTTTCCAGGCCTCTTGTATCGTCGGCGTACGAGCAAGGCGCTCGACCTGCGCAGCGATAGACGCTTCACACAACCGGTCGAGGCGCCGTCGCTCCAACATTCGCGACATTCAAAGCGACTGTCGGCAACGTCGCGAACTGGTTGCAGCCATTGGTCGATCAGGCCAAAGCGCTCACCGCTGACTGCCTCGCTAGGAAGGTTCGGACAAGAGCTCTGCAAGAACCACGGCCTGGTTGAGCTTCCGGTCCCGCGCGCCGTAGAGCAGCGTGACTGTTCTGGACGCGGCCCGTTCTCTCAGGTCGTTGACGGCCGGATTCCCTTTCAACTCCAGAAGATAGCGCTCCTTGAACTGCGCCCACCGCTCCGGCTTGTGGCCAAACCATCGGCGCAGTTCTGTCGACGGAGCGACGTCCTTCATCCATTCATCCAATTCGGCCTGCTCTTTCGTGCAGCCGCGCGGCCAGATGCGGTCGACGAGAACGCGGTCGCCATCGTCCGCGTGGGGATCGTCATAGATACGCTTGATTCGCACAGGCATTCTCTAGCCTCCTTGGCTTACCGTGCAACCGAGATTCGAAAGCAACCCGTCCTGCAGGCCGTAGATCCAGCCATGAATGGACACCTCCTTGCCCGAGGCCCAGGCCGCCTGCAGGGTCGGGGTCCGGGCAAGGCGCTCCACCTGGGCCGCAACCGAAGCCTCGCAGAGACGATCGAGTTCCGGCTCACTCCAGCATTCGCGGCAGTCAAACTGACTGCGCGCCAAATCGCGGATGGGTTGCAGCCAGTGATCTATCAGCCCGAAGGACCGGCCGCTGACCGCAGCCCGAATACCGCCGCAACCATAGTGCCCGCAAACGATGATGTGCTTCACGCCCAATTGGTGCACCGCATATTCCACCACGGAGAGCATGTTGAGGTCGGTCGGGTGAATGAGATTGGCAACATTGCGATGCACGAACACTTCACCCGGCTCCAGCCCCGCGATCACATTGGCCGGCACACGGCTGTCGGAACAGCCTATCCAAAGATATTCCGGCTCCTGTAAGGTTGCCAAGCGTTCAAAATAGTCTGCTTTCTCGGCCTTTCGCTCACTGGACCAAGCCTTGTTCCGGGTGAAGAGCTCTTCGATCATGGCTGTCTCCGCTTCCTGGGGTTCTGCAGGCCTCTCGATCAATAGTTGGCTTTTGTCAACTCAGCGGCCTGTCACAGCACCGGCAATGATCCCTCGCCGGACGCCTCCTCCCGGCAATTTCGCCCTCGGTGAGAACCTGCGACATTTTTTCATCTTCACGCACTGCAATCATCGGCGCAAAGTGGTATTTCAAATACCTCTTTGAAAGAGGCCGGTCCTATTTGCAAGGATTCCGCATGCGAATGACGCTTCATACCGACTATGCGTTGCGAATGTTGATCTATCTGGCAACGCGATCAGACGGGGTTTGCACAGTCAACGACGTCGCTGAGGCCTATCAGCTGCCTCGCAATCACCTTCTCAAGGTGGCCCAGACCTTACGCGACCTCGGTTTTGTCGAAACAACCCGCGGCCGGGCGGGCGGTATCCGATTGGCGAAGCCACCGGGGGCGATTGGCCTCGGCACACTGATCCGCGCGACTGAGGAGGAGTTCTCACTCGCCGAATGCATGCAGGCACAGGGCCGGCCCTGCGCCATTTCACCGGCCTGCAATCTCAAGGGCCTGCTGCACGAGGCGCTCGCTGCCTTCCTGGCAGTCCTCGACAAATACACGCTTGCCGACCTCGTGAAAAACCGCGCCACCCTTGGCGCGTTCCTCGGGATTGGCACCACCGTGAAGCTGGAAGAAGGGACACAACCATGGTGACAGGATTGACCCTGGCCGAGCGTCAGCTAGCGCTCGTTGTATTGGGCGTACTGGCGGTGGCCGGGCTTGCGATGGCGGTTGCCGGCCGCGGCGATCCGCTGGCCGTACACGGCTACATCGTGTTTTTCTTCAGCCTGGGGCTCGGCTTTTTCGTGCTTTCGGCCGTCTTTGCACCGGAACCGCCGGAAAGTCGCCATTCCGAATACTATGACGACCCGACGCGCGTCGGTATCATCCTGGCGCTCGCATGGGCTGTCGTCGGCATGTTTGTCGGGGTGTGGGTGGCATCATTGCTGGCCTGGCCGGAACTGACCTTCGTGGACTCGGCCTGGGCAAGCTTCGGACGGCTCCGGCCGGTCCACACCAGTGGAGTGATCTTCGGCTTCGGCGGCAATGCACTGATCGCTACGTCGTTCCATGTTCTCCAGCGCACCTGTCGCGCCCGGCTTCCGGATCAGTTCAGTCCATGGTTCGTGCTGATCGGCTACAACCTCTTCTGCCTCGTCGCCGCCACCGGCTACCTGATGGGCATGACGCAGTCCAAGGAGTATGCCGAGCCGGAATGGTATGCCGACATCTGGCTGGTGGTCGTGTGGGTGGTCTATTTCGTAACCTACATCCGCACGCTCCAGCGGCGCAAGGAGCCGCATATATACGTCGCCAACTGGTACTATCTGGCCTTCATTCTCGTTGTTGCCGTGCTTCACATCGTCAACAACCTTGCCATGCCCGTTACACTGGGTCACGCCAAGAGCTACTCGCTGTTTGCCGGCGTTCAGGATGCCATGACGCAGTGGTGGTATGGCCACAATGCCGTCGCCTTCTTCCTGACGGCAGGTTTCCTCGGCATGATGTACTACTACCTGCCAAAGCGCGCCGAGCGGCCGATCTTTTCCTATCGCCTCTCCATCATCAGCTTCTGGGGCATCACATTCATGTACATGTGGGCCGGTGCGCACCACCTGCACTACACTGCCCTGCCACAATGGGTGCAGACACTCGGAATGACCTTCTCCATCGTGTTGCTGGTTCCCTCCTGGGCATCAGCCGGGAATGCGCTCGCCACCCTCAACGGCGCCTGGCACCGGGTGCGCGACGACGCGACACTGCGCTTCATGATGGTCGCCGCCGTGTTCTACGGGCTTTCCACCTTCGAGGGCTCGTTCATGGCGATCCGTGCCGTCAACTCCCTCTCCCACTATACCGACTGGACCGTCGGCCACGTCCATGCCGGAGCCCTCGGCTGGGTCGCCATGATCACCTTCGGCTCGTTCTACGCCCTGGTGCCGTGGATGTGGAAACAGGAGCGCATGTATTCGCCCAAGCTCGTCGAGCTGCACTTCTGGCTCGCACTGGCCGGGACCGTCGTCTATGTCTTCGCCATGTGGAATTCCGGCGTCATCCAGGGTCTCATGTGGCGCACCTATAACGACAGCGGAACACTCGCCTATTCGTTCATCGACAGCCTGGTCGCCATGCACCCCTACTACATCGCCCGCGCTTTCGGAGGTCTGCTTTTCCTCACAGGCGCGGTCGTCTGCTCCTTCAATGTCGCCATGACAATCCGCATGGCCCGCAAGGCGCGCAAGGCAGAAATCGGTGACGATGTGCCTCTCGCTGGCCGGGCCGGCGCGGTTCAGGCAGGAGAGTGACCATGAAGGAATTCTTCCATCGCAAGATCGAACGCAATGCCATCGGCTTCGTGCTGGCGATCATCGGCGTGGCATCCATCGGCGGCTTCGTCGAGATCGCGCCTCTGTTCACAATCCACGAGACAGTCGAGGACGCGCCCGACATGCGTCTCTATACGCCGCTGGAGCTGGCCGGTCGCAATCTCTACATCCGCGAGGGTTGCTACGCCTGCCATTCGCAGATGATCCGCACGCTCCGCGACGAGGTCGAGCGCTACGGCCCGTTCTCGCTCGCGGTGGAATCGAAATACGACCACCCGATGCTGTGGGGCTCCAAACGTACGGGACCCGACCTCGCTCGCCTCGGCGGCAAGTATTCCGACGCCTGGCATGTCGCCCATCTCGTCAATCCGCGTGACGTCGTGCCGGAATCGGTCATGCCGCGCTATGGATGGCTGAAGAAGAATGCGCTCCGGATCGACGATCTTGGCGAGCACCTCGCGGCGCAACGCGCCGTCGGCGTCCCCTATACGGACGTGATGATCGAAAACGCAACCGCTGACGCCCGAGGCCAGGCGGCACCGGACAGCCCCGAATCATCCGGCGTCACGGAGCGTTATGGCGAGGCAACCAATGTGCGCGCCTTCGACGGAAATCAGGGTGCGCTGACCGAGATGGACGCGCTGGTTGCCTATCTGCAGGTCGTCGGCCAGCTGACGCAAGCTGCTCGACAGGAAACCCCAGCGAAGGAGGACTGACGTGGAGATCGACCACAACAGTGTCGTCGCCATTGCCAAGAGCTGGGGGCTGTTCTACCTCGTCGCAATGGCGCTCGGCGTCGTGATCTATGCGCTCTGGCCCGGTAACCGAAAGCGCTTCGACCGCGCAAAGACAAGCATTCTCGACAAAGATGATCGGCCGGGAGATTGAGCATGGCCCAGGAAAGACACGATCCCGCCACAGGACGCAGCACCACCGGACACGAGTGGAACGGCATCGAGGAGCTTGAAACGCCGATCCCGCGGGTGGTGCTATTCTTCCTTGCCGTCACCACGCTGATTGCGATCGGCTACTGGATCCTCATGCCGGCCTGGCCCATTGGCGTGACCTATACCAAAGGCCTGCTGGGCATCGACCAGCGCATCATCGTGACGAAACAGGTCGAGGAGGCGGCGGCCGCCCGGGCTTCCTGGACCGACCGCATTGCCGAGACGAGCCTCGATGAAATCGCCGCCGATCCGGACCTGATGCAGCATGTCCGCGAGGCGGGCCGCACGCTCTTCATAGACAATTGCGCTGCCTGTCACGGCACGCGAGGCACCGGTGGCCCCAGATTCCCGAACCTTGCAGCCAAGGCCTGGCTTTGGGGCGGAGAGCCCGAAACGATCCTCGAGACGATCCGCGTCGGCATCAACTCCACCCATGCGGAGACGCGTGTCTCGCAGATGATGGCCTTCGGCCGGGACGGGACACTCGAGCGCGAGCAGGTCCGCTCCGTCGCGGCTTATGTCCGCTCTCTTTCCGACCTGCCGATGAGCGCCGACCACGAGGCCCTGATCGAAGCCGGCAAGGAGATCTTTTCGGCCAATTGCGCGGCCTGCCACGGCGAGGACGCAACCGGCAGCACGGATATGGGCGCACCGAACCTCACCGACGAAACCTGGATCTATGGCAGCGACGCGCAGACCGTCTTCGCCACCATCTATTCCGGGCGACAAGGCCTGATGCCGAACTGGGAAGGACGACTCTCACAGGTCGATATGAAACTGCTGGCACTTTATGTCGGCACGCTCGGAGAGGACGCCAAGTGAGTACCACGATGGAAAAGACCGACTTGCAGAAACCCCTCAACTGGCGGGTCGTGTCATGGCTGCTTGCCGGCATGGGCCTGCTCGCCGTCATCGGGGCGAATGTCCATCTCGTTAGCGTCGCGACGGGCAGCCAACCCGAATGCGTGGATCATTTGAAGGCGGAAGGCCGCGACGGCACCTATCGTGCCGCGGCACCGTCCTGCTGAGAGGAGCAAGGTCACAATGAGCACGACCGAGAAATCCGGCGCCCCAGGCATGCCTCTTGCCGAACAGCGTCGACGTCACCTGCCCGCCAGCACGGCCTTCGGCTGGCTCTTAGCCGGTTGGCGCGACCTATGGCACAATCCGCTGCCGAGCCTGCTCTACGGGCTTGCCGTCTTCCTGCTCTCGCTCGCCATCATCTGGGGCCTCTTTCGCATTCAGCTCGACTATATCCTGTTTCCGGCACTCGCCGGCTTCATGGTGGTGGGCCCGCTGGTCGCCATCGGTCTCTATCGCAAGAGCCGGGACATAGAAGATGGGGTCCGGCCGAGCCTCTCGCGCATGATCCTAGTGAAGGCTGCATCCGGTCCACAGGTCTGGTACACCGGTGCGATCCTCTGCCTGCTGATGCTGGTCTGGATGCGTGCAGCGGTGATCATCTATGCGCTTTTTATGGGTTTGAGACCATTTCCAGGGCTGGACCGCATCGTGGCAATCCTCTTCACCACGACCGAGGGCTGGGGCATGATCATCGTCGGCACAGCGGTCGGCGGGCTCTTCGCCGCCTTCTCCTTCGCCGTCAGCACGTTTGCCATCCCGATGCTTCTTGCGGAAAAAACGGACGCCTTCACGGCCATGGGTACCAGTATCTCGCTCGTCTTCCGCAACCTGCGGGTCATGCTGGCCTGGGGTGCGATCGTGCTTGCACTGACCGTCATCGGCATCGTGACGGGGTTCCTCGGCCTCATCGTCATCTTCCCGCTGCTCGGCCACGGCACCTGGCACAGCTACAGGACGATCCGATGACCGGCGGGGGACGGATCACTCCGGGGTAATGCTCGGATCAAGGATTTGGGTCAGGGCTATTGTGACCGCTTACACCGCGCGCCTTCCACGATGGCAGGGAAACGTCGACGATCAGGCCCGGCCCTTCGGCGCGCTCCGAGAGCGCAAGGCTTCCGTGATGGCTTTCGACGATCGCCGCGACGATCGACAATCCCAGCCCGCTTCCGGAGGTGCCGCTGCCGCCGGCCCGGACGAAGCGATTCAGCACCCGTGCGCGCAGCTCCGGTGGAATGCCAGGCCCCGAATCCTCGACGCGCAGGAGCAATTTCCCCTCGCCCCTTGCGAGGCGAACAGTCACCCAGGCCCCCTCGGGGATGTAACGCAACGCGTTGTCGACGAGGTTGCGCAACATCGCCGCGAGGAGATCGGCATTGCCGCCGACCCTTGCATCGAGGCCCGGCTCCACCTCCAGCCCCAGATCGATATTGCGCGCGACCGCCTGCGGCGCCATGAGTGCAATCGTCTCGCGTGCGAGCTCCGCCATATCGACCGGCTGGGCCTCTTCTTCTATGGCGTCATGCTCGACCCTTGCCAGCGCCAGGAGTTGTTCGACGATGCGGGTGCCACGCTCGACGCCGATAAGGACATCCGAGATCGCCTGATCGCGTTCCGCCGTATCCTTGGCGTGACTTGCCACCTGCGCATGCGCGCGTATCGCCGCAAGCGGCGTGCGCAGTTCATGCGCGGCGTCCGCGGCAAAGCGGCGGTCCCGTTCGCGGGCAAGCGCGATCCGCTCGAAGAGGCTGTTGAGCGCGGCCACCAGCGGCAGAACCTCGGTCGGCGCAGATTGCGGACTGAGTGGCGAAAGATCTGCCGGCGACCGCTGCTTCACGCCAGCCGTCAGTCGCTCAAGAGGTCCAAGCCCCCATCTCACCAGACCCCAGATGAGGGCGGCGAGCAACGGTGCGGCAATCCATACAGGATGGAGCATATGGGCAGCGACGCGCGCGGCAAAACTCGTGCGCACCTCCTGTCGGACAGCCACCTCGACCCGGGTGCCGGCACCGTTCGACGCGCCATAGACGCGCCAGCCCTCGCCCCCGTCGATGACATCGCTATATCCGGCCCGCCATTCCGCCACCGAAGGATTGCCCCCCCCTGAGCTTCCGTTTACCGCGGCCGGGGTGAAGATGCGGTAGGAAAGACGCTGATCCGGCTGGCGTTCCCGCAACAGGTCGGCAAGCAGCGCATCCGCCGGCAGTTGTCCCACGAGCCCGAGTATTATCTCGGCAGATTGCTGCAGGTGTTCGTCGGTCACCTCGTCAATCAGGCTTCGCGTATCGAAATAGGTAAAATAGGCTGTCGCGAGCCAGGCCGTAACCATGCTTCCGCAGAGCGACAGGACGAGTCGGCGGCGCAGCGAACCGGTCATGGCTGAGCCGGTACGATGTAACCCACACCGCGCAGGGTTCGGATGACATCCGGAAATAGCTTGCGGCGCAGGTTGTGCACATGGACTTCGACGGCATTGCTGTCGATTTCCTCACCCCAGCCATAGAGTTGTTCCTCCAACTGGCTTCGGCTCAGCACCCGTCCGGCGTGCATCATCAAGCCCTGCAGCACGGCGAATTCACGGTTCGAAAGGGTAACAGGCGCTCCGTCCAGCGTTACGCTATGGGCGGCAGGATCAAGGGTGACACGACCATGGTGGAGGACCGGTATGGCTCCACCCCTGGAACGACGCAGCAGCGCCCGCAGCCGAGCCTGCAATTCCTCCAGATCGAACGGCTTGATCATGTAATCGTCGCTTCCTGCATCGAGACCCGATACGCGCTCGGCGATCGTGTCACGTGCGGTCAGCACCAGAACCGGCGTCTTGTCTCCCGCGGCACGCCTGTGCTTCAAGAGGCTGATCCCGTCCATGCCGGGCAGTCCGAGGTCCAGCACGACCGCATCATAGGTCGTGGTGGCAAGCGCGGAATCGGCATCTTCGCCATCACGCACCCAATCCACCGCAAAGCCCGACTGGCCAAGTCCCGCAACCAGGCCACGACCCAACAATGTGTCGTCCTCGACCAGCAAAAGTCTCATGTCACCCGCCCATCGATATTCTTGGGAACTCAGCGGATGCCCGCCCGACGAAGTTCGGCGGGCAGGCCTTGTCGCAGTCTGGCATCTCCGGTCAGCGGGAACAATCCCGTGCTCACTGCCGATCTATTCGATCGGCTGCCAGTTGGCGTGTTCGAAATGCGCGCCGTAGGCATTCAGCGCTTCCACGACCAGAACCGCACCCCGGCGCGGATCAGCCTCGCCCTCGAGTTCCGATACCCCATCGAGCATGTGGCCCAGCACGATGTGGAACTGCTCGTCCACCTCCGGCGTCAGCTTGCAGTTTTCCACCATGAAGTCGACCTGCGCCTGGATTTCCCCTGCAAGCGCCTTGTAGTCCGCCGAGGGCAGCGTGCCGTCGTGGATCGAGGAAAGCCGCGGGGCGAGCGCGCTGCGGATGGCGTTCATGCCTTTCAGCATGTTTTCATCGCCTTGCCACTTCGCCTGGCCATTGAGTGTCAGTTCGACCGCGGCACCCTGGTGCCCTTCATGGCTTGTCGTCTCGGCCCAGGAGACGCCGGTCGACAGGCCAAGACCGAGGACGAGAACAGGCAAAATCAGGCTTTTACGGATGTACATCATCGTCATTCCCTTTCAAGACGAGAGGATTTTCTCTTCGCCAGGTGGGTTTAGCCCGCCCAGCTTATGGCTCGCTTAAATGGCGAAGATTATCCGCAGGCATTGCATCAACTGAGAACAAGCGTTTGAGAAGCCCATTTTCGCCGTTCCCTCTGGGCGGCTGCGCCCGAAGGCACCTGCGCCTCACCGACCGTAGAAGGCGATCCCCGTATGTAATGCGCGCTCATGAATGGCACCGGCCTGTCGTCCATCCCGATCGCCTGCGAAGACGCCCAGCGCCAGTGTGTTGAGCGTCGACAGGCCATCGCGAAAGCGATCTGCGAGATGAAGAGCCTGAGCGGGTCAATCCATCTCCGCTCCATGGAGCAACGAACTCCTTGCGTACGCTGATGTCCCTGCACGAATTCTTTGCTCTAGCTCAAAGAAATGGCGGCTATCCTCGGCTATCAGCGGGACATGTGTCCATCTGCCTCGCTGACCAAGCCAACCTTCTGGCTATTACCTTCGCTCTATCCCCTCTGTCGGCGGTCGCCGGTACCGGGAAACGGCGGTCCGTTGGGCTGAACAATCTTATTCCTGGATGCCGGAATGACCTTGCCACCAAGCACCTTGGGGGAAAGGAACCAGCATGTCTCGGACACGGGAAATTCTACTACGCGCGCTCGCACACGTACCGCGATCGGTTCATCGCAACGGATTTCGGCGCGGCATCCCGCTCGCCATTATCATGACATCGCCGTTGCTAGGCGGCGGCATGGCGCTTGCCCAATCGGCAGCACCCGGCGCTGGGACCGTGCTCGACCTGATCGTGGTCGAGGGCGGCTGGGACACGTCGCTCGGCTATATCGGCGACCGCCTGAAGCGTTTACCCGGCGGTGTCGCGCTGGTTTCCGAAGGTGACTATGCCCCGAGCGCCTCGCCGACGGTCTCCGACGCGCTTGCTGGCGTGCCCGGCGTCATCGTCCAGGACTTCTTTGGCGGCCATGACCAGCCGCGCATCCAGATCCGCGGCTCGGGCCTGCAACAAAACCCGGTCGAACGCGGCATCCTGATGCTGCGCGACGGCCTGCCGATCAATCGCGCCGACGGCTCCTACATCGCCGGCTTTGCGGCCCTGTCCAACGCCCAGGCGATCGAGGTTTATCGTGGCTATCTGGCAAACCGTCTCGGGGCAACCGTCATTGGTGGCGCCATAAATTTCATGTCACCCACCGCAGCGACCGCGCCTGGCACCGAGATCACCATTAGCGGCGGCGGCTTCGGTCAGGTCGGCACCTCTGGCCGCACGGCTTATGATGGCGAACGCTTTGATGCGTCACTCAATTTCGATCTCTCCCGGCGCGACGGTTTCCGCGACTACAACAGCTCCGAGCGCGTCTCGGTCGGCGGCAATATCGAAGCCAAGTTGTCGGACACGCTCACCACGCGGCTGTTCTTCGGCTACACCGATCTCGGATTCGACGTTGCCGGCCCGATTAACAAGGACGCCCTGGAACACGACCCGTCGCAGGTGTCGAGCGGCCCTGTCGTCACCCCGTCAGGCGTCATCAATCCCGGGCCGAATGTCGATCGCGACAAGCCGCGACGCGACGCCAGCCAGTATCTCATCGGTTCGCGCTCGACCATTGACCTCGGCGAGCACCAGATCGACATAGGTCTCGGCTATACCTATACCGACGACACCTTCCGCTTTCCGATCTCCTCGGGCATCCGTGAAACGATCGGCGGCGATGCGACGGCGCTGTTGCGCTACGCCTACCAGCCCGACGCCGACCGCCTTCTGCCGCTGTTCGAGGCGAGTGCGCAATATGCCTTCGGCACGGCCAAGCGGCGCTACTATCTCAACGAATCCGGCGGGCGCGGCGCCCTGTTTGGCGAAAACGACCTGGACGCGACGACGCTCTCGCTCCATTCGGCCTTCAACATTCCGCTCGCAGATGCCTGGACCATCTCGCCCGGCCTGTCCTTCGCCCACGCCACCCGCGCGAGCGACGACACCTATTCGGCATCGACCCGCCCGACGATTGCCTATAATCCCGCCAACCCGACCGTGCGCCTGCCGGAAGGCGCCGTGCCGACGGTGAGCACCGACTACGATCATAGCTACAATGCCTGGAGCCCCAGCCTCGGTATAACCTTCGAGCCGGCGCCCGAGCAGGTAGTGTTCGCCGCCGTCAGCCGCAGCTTCGAGCCGCCGACCCATGACGACTTGCTCGCCACCGTCAACGGTACGCCGAACAGCAGCCCGGGGCGCCCGGCGCCGGGCAATCCGGGGCTTGCCGCCGCCGCCTTCTCGACACCGGATCTCGAGGCCCAGACGGCCACCACCGTCGAATTTGGCTGGCGCGGAAGTCATGGCGACCTCGATTGGGGCATGACGACCTATTATGCCTGGATCGACAATGAACTGCTCAGCCTGCGCGATGCGACAGGCGCCTCCCTCGGCGCGATCAATGCCGACGAAACGACCCACTTCGGCATCGAACTCGGCCTCAATGCTGAAATCCTCGACCGCCTCACAGGTCGCCTCGCCTACACCTACCAGGACTTCCGCTTCCACGACGACCCGTTGCGCGGCAACAACCGCCTGGCGGGGGCACCGCGTCATGTGATCAATGCCAGCCTTTCCTTCCAGGCTACCGAAGACTGGTCGCTCGGCGCCAGCCTCAAATGGGTGCCGGACGAGACGCCGGTCGACAACATGAACACGCTCTGGGCCGACCCTTACGCAGTGGTCGATCTGAAGACCGATTATCGCATCAACGACCATGTTTCGCTGTTCGGCGAGATCACCAATCTGTTCGATGAGAAATACGCCTCCTCGACCCTGGTCGTCGATCAGGCCACCGCCGACCAGGCTGCCTTCCTGCCCGGCGACGGCCGCGGCTTCTATGTCGGCGTCAAGAGCCGCTTCTGACGAACCGCCTGCGACGCGCCGCAATCGGGCGCGTCGCACAAATTCTTGCGTCACGACAAAGAAGACCGGCGTGACACGTTGCATGGTGGGATTGTGGTCGGAGAAGTGCCGGGCGTTGAACCGGCCCATCGGTTGGTTCGGGTCAAGCTCCGGCCTGCTCCCAGGAGAAACGAACATGTCCTTGACCATAGATCTGGATGCCGCAGGGATCGTCGCGCTCGAGCGCAATCATGCCGGGCTCCTTGGCCTTTGCCTGACGCTCGAGGAGATTGCCGATTCCATTCCCTTCGACGTCGACAGCGCCACCTGCCGCGAGGTCACCGAAACCCTCGGCCCGCTTCTGACCGAGGCCCACAGGCTCGAAGAGCAAATCCTCTTTCCCGACTTCGACAGGAACGCCGGCTCCTGCTTTGCCGCCATGATGATCGAACGGCTGAAGGCCGAGCATCGCTGTGACGGATTGGCCAGCGAGGAAATGGTCAAGACACTCGCACCAGGACCTCGGCGTTCCAATCGAGGAACACCACATTCTCGCCTGTGGCTATGCGCCTGAGAAGGCAGGGCATGCCCTCAGTGCAATGGCAGCGTCGGAAGGCAGCGTGCCGCGCGGCATGTTCGTCAATTCCACCATCTCGCTGGAAGGTGTATTGCGGTGGATCAAGTCATCGCCGCAGTTCGATGGCGCCCCGCCCATTATCGGCTGCTTCGACTGGGATCCCTTCGTTGCGCTGCTCGGGCACGACATCGAAATGGCACGGCAGGACGTAGCCGGCATGCTCACGGCTGCCTTTGATGAGGTCGAGAAGGGTAGCCACGACACCAGCAGGCTGATCGAGATCGCGCCCATCTTTGATTAAATCTACCGCCGACAGGTCTCAGGCATCCCACCGTGCGAGATAACCCGCCTTGAGCGGAATCGAACCGGTATTGGAAAAAACCGCCCCCATCACCACCCTTGAAGTCAATCCGTACTTTCAGTTATTTCCAGTTCGATGTCTGGTTCACTATGGAAGGTGCTTTTCCGGGAAAAGCACGCCCGTGCTGGATTGGCATGTCGAGACCGATATCAACGTTGCCCGCAAGCCCGAAGGCTGTCCGCCAGGCACAGGTTGATAGCCTGGTTTCGGCTCACGCATCACCGTCACCGCCGCGGATGCCCTTCGTCGGGAAAGCGTCTGCGATTGGGACGCAGGTCACGATGAAGACGAAGACGTCGTCCGCAACCAAACATGAAAGGCCCACGGGTTCCCCCCGAGAGTAGTTCGATTCTCGGACCCCCGGAATTGCCAGGGTCAGCCCAGGCGCTTGCCGGCCGCGTCGAACATATGGATATTGACCTGCGCGGCCGCGATGCGAATGGTCTCGCCGATGCCGATGCGCGAGCGACCGGGCACGCGAAAGACGAGCGGGTTACCATCTGCCAGGGAGGCATGGACGTAGCTCTCAGCTCCTACCAACTCCACCGCATCCACCTGTACCTCCCCCGAGAAGTCCGAGGGGGAATTCTCATCGGCAATCACGATGTCCTCGGGGCGGATGCCGACGGTATCCACACTCGTCGCAACGCCGGAATTCGTAGCGAGCACCCAGCCACTGCCCTCGACCGCCTTGCGCTTCAGGAGGTTCATCGATGGCGAGCCGATGAAGGTGGCGACGAAGGTGGAGGCTGGCCGCTCGTAAAGCTCGATCGGTGTTCCGACCTGCTCGATGCACCCGCCATTCAGCACCACCAGTCGGTCAGCCAGCGTCATGGCCTCCATCTGGTCATGGGTGACGTAGACGCTGGTTGTGGCAAGCGACCGCTGCAGTCTGCGGATCTCGACGCGCATCTGCACCCGGAGCTTGGCGTCGAGGTTGGACAGCGGCTCGTCAAAAAGAAAAGCCGCGGGCTTGCGGACAATTGCCCGGCCCATGGCCACGCGCTGACGCTGGCCCCCCGACAACTGGCGCGGCTTCCGCTCAAGGAACGGCTCTATCTCCAAAGCCGTTGCGGCTTCCAAGACGCGCCGGTCGATTTCATCCTTGGGCGTGTTGCGGTTCTTCAGGCCGTAGGAAAGGTTCTGCCGGACGGTCATGTGCGGATAGAGCGCGTAGTTCTGAAAGACCATCGCGATGTCGCGCTCGGCCGGTTCCAGATTGTTGATGACGCGGCCACCGAGCACGATCTCTCCGGAAGAGATCCCCTCGAGGCCGGCGATCATGCGCAATAGAGTGGATTTTCCGCAGCCCGAAGGACCGACGAGTACGATCATCTCGCCGTCGTCGATATGGAGCGACACGCCCTTGATTGCTTCTATGTTGCCGCCATAGACCTTGCGGACATCCTTAAGTTCAATTTCGGCCATTATTTTTCAGTCTCCACAAGACCTTTGACGAACCAGCGCTGCATCAGCACGACGACCAGGACGGGCGGGATGATGGCGAGGATCGCGGTAACCATGACGTAGTTCCACGGCGTGGATGCGTCGGTGAAATCGACCATGCGCCTCAGTCCGATGATGATTGTGTTCATCTCCGCGTCATTGGTGACGAGGAGCGGCCAGAGATACTGGGTCCAGCCGTAGATGAAGAGGATCACAAAGAGCGCAGCGATATTGGTCTTCGAAAGCGGCAGGAGGATATCCTTCATGAAGCGGAACGGGCCGGCATTGTCGAGACGAGCGGCTTCCACCATTTCGCCCGGAATGGTCAGGAAAAACTGGCGGAAGAGGAAGGTCGCGGTCGCAGAGGCCATGAGCGGCAGGGTCAGTCCGGCATAGCTGTCGAGAAGCCCGAGATCGACGATCACCTTGTAGGTCGGCAGGATGCGAACCTCCACCGGCAGCATCAGGGTAATGAATATCATCCAGAAGAAGCCCATCCGAAACGGGAATCGAAAGAACACGATCGCGAAGGCGGACAGGAAAGAGATGATGATCTTGCCGACCGCGATCGCCATCGCGACCACGAAGGTGTTGAAGAGCAGCCGCTCGAGGCTGACGCCTACGACCTGCTCGACGCCGCCTAAGAGCGCACCGGAATAGTTCTCAATGAACTGGCCTCCTGGAAGAAGCGACATGGGCGGGCGGATGATGTCGATTGACGACATCGTCGAGGCGATGAAGGTGTAGTAGATCGGAAAGGCCACGACGATGATGCCGAGCACCAGCAAGAGATGGCCGAGGAGTGTCGCAACGGGGCGATTTTCAATCATAACCGGGCCTCAACCATAATGAACCTTCTTCTCCACGAAGCGGAACTGGAAGGCCGTCAATGCAATGACGATGATCATCAGCACGACCGACTGGGCTGCCGACGAGCCGAGGTTCAGGTTCACGAAGCCGTCATTGTAAACCTTGTAGACCAGCGTCTCGGTCGCTTTGGCCGGGCCGCCGCCGGTGACGGCGTGGATGATGCCGAACGTATCGAAGAAGGCGTAGACCGTGTTGACCACGAGCAGGAAGAATGTGGTCGGCGCCAACAGCGGGAAGACGATTGTCCAGAACCTTCGTGCACCCCTGGCTCCGTCGATAGCCGCGGCCTCCAGAAGCGACTTCGGGATAGCCTGCAAGCCGGCGACGAAGAACAGGAAATTGTAGCTAATCTGCTTCCATGCGGCGGCCGCGACCACCAGAGTCATCGCCTGGTTTCCGTCGAGCAGCGGGTCCCACATGATGCCGTTGCGGCGAAGCAGGTAGGCGAAAGTACCCATGGCGGGGTTGAACATGAAGAGCCACAGCATTCCGGCCACCGCAGGCGCCACGGCATAGGGAATGATCAAGAAGGTTCGATAGAAGCCGCGCCCGCGGACCACGAGATCTGCCGCCGTTGCCAGAAAGAGGGCCGTGCCCATGGCCACGGCTGCCGTCAGGACGCTGAAGACGACCGTCACCTGCAGCGAATGCAGATAGTTCGGGTCGGAGAAGATCGCCTGGAAGTTAGCCAGACCGACGAAGGCGCTGCGCAACCCGAACGGGTCCTCGCGCATAGCAGACTGATATAGCGCCTGACTTGCCGGCCAGAAGAAGAAGATCACCGTCAGGATAATCTGAGGGGCGACCAGGAAATAGGGAAGAATCTTGTTGGGAAAGACGACGTTCTGCACAGCACATGCCCTCGCCAGATGAAAAGACCGCCCGAACATCGGTCCGGGCGGCGTTGCGAGCGCGTTCTGTTAATTGCCGAGCGCCTGCTGGATGGCGGCGTTGCCACGCTCGACGGCCTTGTCGAGTGCTGCCTTGGCATCCTGTTGGCCTGACAGCATGGACTCGAATTCCTCGTTCATGATGTCACGAACCTGCGGCAGGTTGATGAGACGTACACCCTTTGAGTTCTCGGTGGGTGCCTTGCCCATCATCTGCTGGATCGGCGTCTCACGGCCCGGGTTCTTCTCGTAGAAGCCGGAGTCCTTGGTGGCGTTGTATGCCTCCATGGTGACGGGCAAGTAGCCGGACACCTGGTGCAGGCGGGCCTGGACTTCCGTCTGCGAAAGGAAATTGAAGAATTCGGCGATGCCCTTGTATTCTTCGTCGCTCTTGCCGCCAAAGACCCAGAGGCTGGCGCCGCCAGGGATGGTATTTTGTGGACGGCCGTCACCTTCGTAATATGGCAACTGGCCGATGCCATAGTTCATGCCGCTCTTGACGATATCGCCGAGCCCACCTGAAGACTCGGTCAGGATGGCGCATTCGCCGGAGAGGAAGAGGTTCTTGGCTTCAGAGGTCCTGCCGCCGTAACGGAAAACGCCTTCCTTGGCGAGGTCGGCAATCGACTGGAAGTGCTCGACAAATTCCGGCGAGTTGAACTTCAGCTCGACATCGGTGTCCGCGAGGCCATTCTCGTTATTGGCGTAGGACAGGTTGTTCCAGGCGGCAAAGTTCTCGGTCTGGATCCAGGTCAGCCAAGTCGACGTGTAGCCACACTCCGCGGCACCGCTCGTCTTGATCTTGCGGGCGGCCTCCCAGACTTGCGGCCATGTCTTCGGCGGGTTGTTGACATCCAGTCCCGCCTTCTCGAAGAGGTCCTTGTTGTAAAAGAGTATCGGCGAGGACGAGTTGTACGGGAAGGAAAGCATGGTGCCGTCAGGCTTGGAGTAATAGGCCACGATGCCGGCCAGGTACTTGGCCTTGTCGAAGGTGTAACCACCCTTCTCGAGCACTTCGGCGACCGGCATGACGGCGCCTTCGGCACCCATCATTACGCCGGTACCGACGTCGAAGACCTGAATGATCGCCGGTGTCTGCTTGGCGCGGAACGCCGCGATGCCGGCATTGAGGGTTTCCGGATAGGTTCCCTTGAAGACGGGCACAATCTTGTAGTCGCTCTGCGTCTCGTTGAATTCCTTCGCCAGCGTGTCGACGACTTCGTTGTTGGCGCCGGTCATGGCGTGCCACCACTGCAGTTCCGTCACTGCAAGCGCGCTCGACGCCCAAAGAAGCGACATGCTGGCTGCGACTGCCGAAACAGCGATAATTTTCGTGGACATGGTTTCCTCCCATTTGCCATTCAGATATGGTCTTTGTGGGCCCAATCCCGGCAAGCATCCCGTCAGGGTTGCCGACGATAGTTGAAGCCTCACATCAGCTAAACCAAATTTAGGTGCAATGACAATGGGATATTTCCGTCCCATATGGACTAACGTGCCTGTCACACAACCGGCCCGACTAAATCCTGCGCAAAGCGGACAGCGCCATTCGTTCGTGAACGTCCGGAAAGCCAGTGCCTGATCCCTCAACTAACTCCTTGCGACTTCGACCTCGCTGCGAGATGATCATTGCCTATGTCGACACCGAGAGCATCGGGACACCGATCCTCTACGGCCACGACGTCTTCCTAAAACGCGAGATGCGGACCAGAAACGACACCTGGCCGCAATTCTGCATCCATCCTAAAGCCAGCAGCCATAGGCACTTCGTCGATGACGGCGGGTCGAGTTGCTTGAGTGTGTTACGGCGTGCCGATTGTCACCTAACCCGCGCAGGTACCGAGGATGGGGGTCATGAGTTGGACATGCGCATCGATACGCTCAAGAACCTTTTCCGGAACGACTTCGCGCTCGGGCAGCAACCACCAAAGCTGATTGACGCGCTCAACGGTATCGGACACCGCCTTGAGAACGGCGGCCTCGGGCAGGCGGGCACGATTGGCGAAGGCCTTCCAGCGTTGTATGTCCATCGCCTTGAAGGAACGTTCGCCGGAGAGTGACAGCGCCATGGCATCCGCCGGGATGTAAGGGATCGTCGAGAGCACGTCGTAGACGGGCGCAAATTCCGGCCTGTCCCCTGCCCCGCGATAAATCAGCGACCAGTTCTTCAAGTGCATGTCGCCATTGCCGGTCACGGCAGCCAAAGCCAACCGGCGGACGAATTCGAGCGCGGCGCCCGACGAGACGGCAACATTCAAAGCCGCGGCAATATCGTGATAGGCGGCTCCTTCATATTTTCTGGAAGGATGGACGCCAAACACCTGCGCGAAATCCTCGATATGGATCCGCTCTCCCCCGGCTCCCCGATCGAAACGTCGGAGGAGCAGAACGCTTCCGTCCGATAGCGTCCTGAACTCTTCCGGAATACCATCGAATTCTGACTGCTCAACAAGCTCGCGTTCGGGGACGTCCATGCCAATCGCTTCAGCAAGAGCGAGATTGGCATATTCGTTTTCCGACACGCCGGGAAACGTTGTCGATGGAAACTTGGCGATGTAGGAGCCCTTCTCATCTCCCAGCGGCAGTGTAAGGCCGCCGCCTTTGCCCGTGTTCTTGACGACAGAGAGCTTCATCTGAACGCCGGCGAGCGAAAATCGAGCTTTCGGCTTTGGGACAGGCAGGCCGTCGTGGCGAGCAATCGTTCTGTCACTTGGGACCACGCGGACAGCACCCGGAAGATCCGACCCTAGTGCTACGAGCAGATCGAAATCATTACCCGAGGGGAGTGGACAGAACATGGGGGTCGTCGTCGGTGATCTGGCCTGTGCTAAGGTAAGCTCTTTGTATGGGGGGCTGCCATGGACGTACGGATTACAATCGAAACTACCTTCGACAACGGGGAGAAGCGCACTCATCAGCTTGACGGCATTTCTCGACCATACCGGGTGACCTGCCCAGACGGGATCGGGCTGCGCCTCGAGGATGGGAAAAGGATCCTCGAACAGATCCAGAGGGTAATCCTTTACGATCAGGTCGATGAGATCATTCGAGAAAGCCGCGTATGCCCGGATTGCGCCTCGGTTCGTGCCATTCATGACTATCGCACGCGCGATCTCGACACGCT
>Ga0209643_1000706_pt1 | contig 46561 bp, 37 predicted proteins | sample AutmiccBRH37_all_FD_187383 | JGI IMG/M metagenome (GOLD analysis project Ga0209643, IMG submission 187383) | Deep subsurface microbial communities from Mt. Terri, Switzerland - Autotrophic microbial communities BRH/37_all (SPAdes) (version 2) | ecosystem: Environmental > Aquatic > Deep...
GAATTCGTGTAAGTATTTATTAGACATGAAGACGGAGGCGAAAGTTGTTATGAAGAGCCGGATGCCTTAATAGGGCACGTCCGGTTCTGTGAGAAGCGGGTGCAGTGATGCACTCCGTTTACTCGACCTTGCTTCCCTTCTTTTTCTGTGGAAAATAAAGTAAAAAAGAATGTAGTGGTGATAAGTATGCCTCGAGGAGCTAGAGAAAAAAGTGAAATTGGAATATACCACATAATGATAAGAGGTGCCAATAGACAGGAGATTTTCCATGATGACGAAGATAACTTAAGAATTTTAGAAACTCTGAATAAAATTAAGGCGACGTCAGAAATCAAGGTATACGGCTGGTGTCTAATGGGTAATCATGTACATCTGCTTTTAGGTGAAGGGAAGGAAGACCTTTCTGTTACCATGAAACGTATTGGGGTAAGCTATGTCTGGTACTATAATCGGAAGTATAAAACAACAGGGCATCTCTTTCAGGATGGTTTAAAAGTGAAACGGTAGAATCAGACGAATACCTACTAACAGTAATAAGATATATCCACCAAAATCCAGTCAAAGCACAAATAGTAAAGCGAGCTGAACAATGGAGATGGAGCAGTTGCCTTGGGTATTATGGTAACAGAGTTTATCCGGAGGGATTACTGGATAATGATTTTATATTGAGAATGTTTTCCGAAGATAAGAATACAGCAATAGAGCGATTTAAGCAATTTAATGAACTGGAAAATGATGATAGCTGCTTAGACGATTTGGTTAATGAGAGAGCCCGTTTGTCTGACGAAGAGGCAAGGCAGGAAATTTTGAAGCAAATTGGTGAAATTGAAATTCCCCAAGTAAAAAGTCTCCCAAAGTTAGAAAGGGATGAATTATTACAAAAGATAAAAAGCATAGAGGGAATAACACAAAGACAAGCGGCAAGGATTCTAGGGGTTTCCCCCAGTCTTATATTTAAAGCCTAGATTGGAAGCGGTAGAACTGTCCCAGCGCTTCCAATTGAATATAGAGGGGGGAGGTATAAAGAAACATCCTTTAAAACTAACCTAAAAGAAATAGCTAGAATACCGGAAGCCTAAAAAACCCAAATAATCCAAATAAAATAACATCATAAAAAAATATTAGTCTGTAATGAAATTTAAACAACATATTAGATTTTAATAGCTCCTAATATTAAAAAATTATCAAGTTAATATAATTGAAAATTTAAGGGTGTCTGGGGACGGTCCTTTGACACACCATAGGGAAATTTTCAAAGATGACAGGGACCGGGAGAAGCTATTAGGTATCATTAGGGAAAAGAAAAAAGAAGAAGTTTTGACCTGTATGGATATTGCTTAATGAATAACCATGTTCATTGTAGATACCTGGGAAATACTCTCTCTTTATTTTCCCAGGAGAAAACAAAGCTATTGAATATTTTAAGGAATTTTCCAATAAGGAGAATGACGATCAATTTATAGATATAAAGGAAGATGATTCTGATGTCTTTATTTTTCAGGAGACGGACAATTCTTGGGAGGTGGAAAAATACTTAAAGGACAATAACCTGCCAATTACTGATTTAAAAAAAGATTGTAATAAGCATTATCTGCAGGAAGTCATAGTAAATCTACGAAAAAAACTTAACTGTCAATTCGAGGAATAGCCGATCTTTTGGGATTGAACCGAGGAATTGTGCAAAGAATGGTATCACAAAAACCTGTTGCCCCAGAGGATGGGGGGCAAAAAAAATGAGTATTTATGTCAAGCGTGTCAAAGGGCCGTCCCTATACACACCCTTTTATTTTATTCTTTTAATAATAATTTCTTCATGTTTAGATACCTCTTCTTCAATCCGCTCAAGCTGCTGGGTATGCTGGGCAGATCCGTCAAAAAGAGCAGTGAGCTTTTCACCGTGTACATTTTCAATTTGTAGTACAGTCTTTTCAATGGAGTCCACCTTATTTTCTAGCGTGTCAATTCTACTATTTACCTGTTTAAACTTTTCTTGCACCTGTATAAACTCTTCTTTCACCTGCTTAAAGCCGTTTTGCATTTCATTATACATTTTCTCCATTAGGTCATACATCTTATTTTCCATTCATTTTTAAACTCCCAATTATAAATTCATTGAATATCTATACGTAAAGTTTTTATTTCTAAATCACTTTAGAATGGGGCAAAGGGTTCTCTTTTATAAACTGAAAATATAATATACGAACTAGCTACATTTTACCAAATAAAAATATTTATGTAAGTATATAAATATAAAGATTATAAAAAATGAAATTAATTATGTCCCATCTTAGCCTTAGCCTTGCGCAGCTTTGCTGCACATTACAACAATTGTTACGATGTAAGGCTATGAATTTCCGATTATCCTTAGTGAATTATACGAAGTACGGATATGGGTTCTGATATATTTCCATTTCCCTGGAAATAGCAGAGAGGGGAGGGTATTAACTGAGTAAGTAAACAAATTAAATTCACAAAGATTTAATAACACAACTCGTATCATAAATGGCATATGCTCAAAATCACAAAGTTAAAATAGTTTAAAATGCTGTGATTATTTTATTGAATTATTATTGGGCCCACTTAAATGTTTTTATTTAGAATTTTCATAATTGAATTTTCAGTTGAAACATAAAAAATTTAAAACTAAATATAACCAATAAAATGCACCTATGATGTATTAAATTAGCATTTACATAACGGGTACATACAAAGACCTTGGCCACGAAATTCTAAAGGCTTACAGGGCAAATTAGAGGGGCATAATGCAACTGAACAATTTCAGTTTTTTAAGGTTAAGAAAAAGACAAAAAAATATAAACCCGTGAATTACAAAAAATAAATTAAATTTTCGGATAGAAAGTTGAGGAGGGTAGGTTAATAATAAGCAGATATAAACAAGTTATCTTTTAAAATTTTACTAGTTTACATAACATTTATTGTCACAAATTATTTTTTCCTTAAAGTAGAAGGGAGAGCCCAGTATTAAAGGGCTCTCCCGTTTATTATTTTTACAACCGGGGAGTGTTGCAAATGTTTTCGTAAACTCCCCATTTTTAATTATCTACCCTATATATATTTTGCTCATATTATAAATAATATATTTATAATAATCAAAATTATTTTTCTCCATATTTTCTACTAATAGTTATTAGATACTGAGATCTCCGAGAATTATATTTAAAAATAAGATATTGAAGAAAATACTTCACCCAATATCTCTTAAGAAGACACATATTATTTACCTTTATGGTTTCTCTGATGGTAAACATCTTAAAACTTTTTCTTTCGGGAAAGCGTAGCTCAGCATTTAAGGAAGCCAAATCAAACTAATTTAATATTTAAAAATGTTTTTTATGAATTTTGTTTAAGCGTTTTGTTCTATTATGAAGGTATATTTTTGTAGTATATAAATATTTATGCCCCATTAATGAAGCAGTATGTTCAATATCTAATCCTTTATCATCAACATTTGATGCAAAAGAATGTCTTAATATATTACAATTTACTTTTTGGTGAAAATCAATCTTTTGCTGATATTTATCAAGAATTCTTTGAAGTGGTGTATTCCTATTTGTTGAAAATCTTTTTCCAAACTTATTTATAAATAAATATGGGCAGTCATCATTTCTTGTACTTAAATATTCCTTAATTATGACTGCACATCTTGAAGTAAATACAACATGTCTTTTTTTACAACCTTTACCTTTAAGAATAGAGATTGTATTATCATTAAAATCAATATCTTCTATTTTAATGTTTATCAATTCTTGAGGTCGAACTCCAGAGTAGAAAAAAACGTTAAGCATTGCTCTATCTCTTAGATGACCTTTACAAGCTTCATCCAATATCCAAAAGTCCTCCTCAGTAATAATGAAGTAATCTCTTTGAGGTACTTTAATTTTTGAAATCTCCAATGTTGGATTGGAACTAATAATATTCTTCTTAACACAAAATTTAAAAAAAGTCTTGAGAATAGTTAAACATAATCTTCTTGTATTTTCGTTATTACCTTCTTTCTTTAAATGTGAAAGCCATGATATAATGTCAACTTCAGTAATATCTTTTATGTCTTTTGGACAATAATCTAAGAATTTCTTAATATGCCGGGGATAATATTTTAAAGTATCTACACTATAAAACTGTGACTTTTCTTTTATAAAATACTCAAAAATTTCTTGTTTATCCATTTTTCAACCAACACACCTTCTATATTCATTAATTACTTTTGTTAGATTTGGCGCTAAATACTCTCTTGTAGTAGAGGTATTTTCGTGAAGTAAAATATCAGCAATTGTCTCTATGCTTACTCCTTTATTATTTAATCTACATGCAAAGGCATGTCTAAATCGATGTGGACCTAATTTTCCCTTAATACCTATAGACCTAAAAAGTTTTGAAGTAATATAATAAATACCTTCACCACTTAAATTAGACTTACTATTTTTCCTTGTAAAAACAAAGTCATTTCGATTTTTACCTTCAATTATTTGTTGCAGTAATATTGAACATTCTTCAGAGAAATATATATTTCCTGGTTTATTTCCTTTACCGATAACCTTGGCGTAACATTCTTTAATATTTAGATCTTTCACTTTTAAATTTCTAATTTCAGTTCTTCTAGCTCCGCTTGTTTCAAAAAGGAGAATAATAATTCTGTTTCTTATATCCAGCTTTTCAACCTCTATAAGAACTTTAGCAATTTCTTCATCATTTAAGTGTTTAGTAGTCCCTGTGGGGGTTTTAGGTTTCCAATCTGGATCAACGGGATTTATCTTAATTATATTTTTCCTAACACAGTAATTAAAAAAGTTATTTAACACACCTTTGACAAAGATATATGTAAATGGGCTTTTATTTTGATAGTTATATTTTAGCCATTCAAAAATATCGTCTGATTTTATGACTACAATTTCTTTATCAATGTCCCTGAAAGCTCTTAATAGGACTTTTTGATATTCTTTAAGTGTATTATCAGACCTTCCTAAAACACTTAACTCATTAGTAAAACGCTTAATAATTTGCATGTTTTCATGATTAATATTTTCCAATAGAGTGCACTCCTTTTAGCGATGATACTGATCATAAAGATTTCTTAAAGATTCAGTAGTTCTAATACAATACAGTTTTGTGCTTTCCTCACTTTCATGTCCCAACAAATACATGATATAACCTATGTCTGCACCTTTTTCATCTAGCTTAGTTGCAAAGTAGTTTCTAAAAGAATGTGGAGAGATGGAAACACTTAGTTTTGCTTCAAAAGCAGCATCTTTTACTATTTTCCATACACCTTGCCTTGTGAATTGTTTATTATGTCTAGTTGTAAATAAATACTTACTATCTCTTTTTCTATGATTCAAATATAAAATTAATCTTTCTTTACATTCTTTTGTAATAAATACAAATCTTTCAATTTCATCTTTACATATTTCCAGTTTTATGTTTCTTTTTTTAAAATTAATGTTATTTATTTCTATATTTATTAACTCAGTAACTCTAACTCCTGTGCAAAGAAATACTTCTAGCATGGCTCTATCACGCAAATTATTTTTCATAGATTCTTTTAACATAAAAATATCTTTTCCAGATAATAAGTAAGGTTCTTTACGCTCATCTTTTTCTAGGAAATCTACAGCAATCATAGGATTAATTTTTAATATCTCTTCTTCAATACAGTAATTAAAAAAGGAAGCCATTGCCGATTTAATCAAATTAATTGAATTTAAAGATAAATCTGTTGTTAGCAAGTATAAAAACCATTTCCTAATATATTCATAACTTATTTCCTCAAAACTTAGGTTTTTATGTTCATTATAGAATTTCAATAAGTATGGTAAGTATGTTTTTTTTGTATTGTCACTATAAGAATTACTATCTTCAAAAAAGCTATAAATAGTAGTTAAAATTTAAATCACCCCATCAACTGGTCGTATTTATAAAGCATTTCATCAGTTGGTAGCTTTGTATAAATTTTAGTTGTTTTAATATACTTATGACCCAATAAGTCTGCAACAACTTTAATATTATTGCTTCTTATTAACAAGTTCATTGCGAAAGTATGACGAAGACGGTGGACACCATAATTATTTTCACACCCAACTTTTTTGAGTAATTCAGAAACAAAATTATAAATAGAACGATCAGATAATCTTTTATCATCATTATTTAAAAATAGAGGTTCATCTTCATTTTTATTACCTAAATACTTTTCAAGAAAAATAGCTGTTTTGGGGGTAAAAAAAACAGATCTTTCTTTATTCCCTTTACAACGGACTTTTATTGTTCTATTTTTCAAGTCAACATCCTTACAATTAATTCTTACTACCTCAGCCCGTCTTAATCCAGTGTCATCTATCAATGTCATTGCTACTCTTTCTCTAATAGGTTGTTTTTCAACTAATTCTCTAAATTGTGCATGTTGACCATTTTCCAGATATTTTGGAAGAGTTTGCTTCTTTTTTTTTCGCCAGCGAATTTTTAAAGGTATTTTATTGATTAATTTATTAATCAGACAGTACTTAAAAAAACTTTTTAAAACTGAGTAACAATGATTATATGTATTTGGATTCTTTTTTGCATAATTTTCATCTAACCATTTTTTTATATCATCACATGATAAAGATTCTATTGGTTTTTCAATATCATTACAAAGCCTTCGCAAAATTGAATTGTAGCATTTAATAGTTAATTTTGATTTTCGTAACTTTATTTTATACTCCAGAAAAGCTTCTAATATTTGAATATTATCCATGGAATTCCTCCTTTTAGGTTTTTTTCTATTTTCATCGTTGGTGTATAAATTGTATCGGACTATTAGAAGTAATACCTACCTTTTTGAAATATTTTTTTAAAAGCAAATTAAGTTGTCTAGTCGTGTACACTTTATTTTGATTGGTAATAAAAAGGTGAGGGAAGTTATCATTTCTGGTGTCCAAATATTTAAAAATAAATGTTTACATTCATTTTTAAATATGACATGTCGTTCAAAATAATGCTTTTTATTATTAATAAAAATAGTGTTATCTTTCCAGTTAATATTATCTAACTTAAGGAAACTCATTAATGGATACTGATAGTTTTTTATAGTCTGTTGAGTACATTTCGATGAAATATCATTTAAATAATTTGTTAACTCATGATTTTTTCAGAATCATTATCACTTTAATATAATTTTTCCTATCTTCTTCAAGTAAATCTATAATTATTCATGTTTTAATAAAAATTTTTAATTTTTTTTTATTAGTTTTAATGTTCAAATTATATAGTTAGCACAAACTAAATACATATATTGTTTACATTTACTTTGATGAATTTGATTTAAAAAATTATTTATTAACCCTATTAAAATAAAGCATTATTATCAATTTCTTAGAAGGAAATAAGAAATATAATGTGAATGTCAATGAATTTCTTTACCACTTGACATTCAAAAAGAAAACAGATTAATTATTTAGTAAATTTATGTATAGTGATTTTAAATTATAGGGGGGAACTATGAGTTCCAACGCAGAATTATTACTAAATAAACTAAAAGATAATAGTTATAAACAAATTAAACGAATGATTTCGGAACCACAGGTTGAGAATTTATGGATAGATTTTAAGTGTAAGGAAGATAGAAATATTAACGTTAAAGCATCTATTTCTGATAAAACTAACTTTGCTAAGGCATTGTCTGGGTTTACCAATGCATCAGGAGGGCTTTTAATATGGGGGATAGATGCTAGAAAAGATAGTGAAGGAATTTTTAATTACTCTGAACAGGCAATATCTAACGTAAGCTCATTTAGACAACAACTGGAAAGTCTGCTTCCCGATGCAGTTAGTAGGATACCCGAGGGTATAGAAATATTTACAATATTAATTCCAGTGAAAGCGATACTGGTTTTTTAGTTTTAATGTTCCTGAAAGTATTAAAGCACCTCATAGAGCCGAATTTAATATTCAGAGATACTATCGTAGAGTGGGTGATAGCTTTATTAAAATGGATCATGGTCACCTTGAAGACATGTTTGGAAGAAGACAACGACCTGATATAAATGTTAGATTCTCTTATAAAGAATTAGAAACAAGTCCTGATTTGCATAAATATCAATTCTTTGTTGAGTTTATAAATGAGGGGCGAGTTATGTGCAATTATTATGGCTTTGACTTAATTTTTCCATCTGAATCATTTTTAGAAATAAGAGAGCAAGGAAGACCTGATGGGTCTGCTCCAAGACCTGCCTTTACCGGTAGATATTTAAAAGAGGAAGTAAGCAAATATTCTGATATGATCAAGATATCATTTAGAAACGCAAGCGATGAGCCACCTTTATTCCCGGGTGAAAAAAAGCAAATCACAAGAGCAGGTAGATTTACATATAAAGTGAACCAGAATATTAGAGAATACTACAATAATAGTGAATTACTTGCTCATGTTTATGGAGATAATTCTCCTATGAAAACTTTTACAATTAAATTTTCAGAAATAAATTGCTTTTAATTTATAGATAAATCAAATTAATTTTTGTTTAGATATTATAGAAGATGAGTAAAATAAAACAGCAAAACAATATTAGAAATATAAAAGATATTAAAATAACTAGAATCAAATTTAAAAAATTTCACTTTAACCATATTCAACTAATATTGGCTAATTCCTTAAGTCAATCTAGAAGGGGAAAGGGTATTAAATTTAGAAATACTAATGACATAATTAGGTGGCTTAAGGATGAAAAGAAAAGAGCAAAAATTAGAGAATCAGAGGATTTTTAAATAATGAATTATCGATTATTTAGAAAAGAAATTAAGAAAAGAAAGGCCTTTTTAACTAAAAATAGGCTTACATTTCTAGAATTCTTCCAGGCAAGTAAAAGCAATGGTAGATTGAGGAATAATTTTGTATTTTATATTCTTACTAGCAGATTATTATTTTTTAAGCTCTATAAACTAACAAAAATAGATATGCACGCTAAAGCAATGTATGAAAATCTCTATATAGCATTGCAATTATTAAGTAAAGAAAATGGCAACTCGAAAACTATTGCCAAACATTTATTGAAAAGATATTTTGCTAGAAACAATTTAGTTAACATTAATGAAAATGAAGTTTCCTATGAAATAAAAAAGTATCTAAAAACTATTGTCACTCAATATTATTTAGAAAAAAGTTATACGAAAGCTGATAGAGAATATTTTTATGAACTAATGGGTAATAAAAATATTGGTAACATAATTGAACAAATGTTTACAAAAAAAGTCCGTTAAAAAACGGACTTCTTGCTATCAGTATAACCAGCGGTTTAACACCAAATGGAATCAAATGAGTATGCCGCCTTTCCGCCCTTATTTTAACACTTTTTAACTGCAGAAGTTGAACAGTAAGACCGCTTGGAATTAAAAACCATGTTTCATTAGAATACAAAAAGGTATTAGTGAAAGCTATTCTAAATCTAGCCTGTGGGCGATCGAGGCTCTACCCTCAAAATTCTGAGGTTTATCGCTTTTGTTTTACAACAGGAAAGTTAAGGCTGAACACTATCGGTCAAAAAGTTTTTTTAGCGGAAAAGATGTTTAACCTTTAACGGTCAAGGTTTTTTAGTGGGTATACAAATAGAAGCATCAACTGTGTTTTTAATAATATTTATTGTTTTAGGAGTACTATGTTTAAGGATGTTGCTAAGCTCTTCAATAGTAAAACCATTCTGTTGGCATTTTTTCTTTTTCAAAATTGTTACCTCCTCAAAAAAATTTGTACACTATTTATATTTTAGAATAATATTTCTTAAAGTATACATAAAATAAATTATTTTAAAAAAGCTAACAAATTAATCATTTCTATTCTTAAAATTTTTAAATGGTACTTTAGAAAATATGTATAAATTTCTAACATTCCAGCCATTATTATGCTATTCCGTCTTCTTCAATTTCCGAACTTGGTAACGCAACAATTTCTGGAGCCTGTAAAGAACGTGTTGCTTTTTCAACTGTATCTAGATTATCAATATCAGAAACTGAATATCCACCTAATTCTTTAAACTTTCTTGCGGTTACTAAAACCCTATTTTCTAAAGTCCCAACAGCTTTATTATAAGCATCAACAGAGTTATCTAATCCTTTTCTAATATCTGCAAAATGACCAGCTAAAACCCTAATTCTATCATATAGTGTTTTCCCCAAATCGCTTATTGCTTGAGCATTCTCTGCGATTTTTTCCTGTTTCCATCCATAAGCAACGGCTCGAAGAAGAGCAATAAGAGTAGTAGGGGTAGCCAGTATAACCCGCTGTTCAACACCATATTCAATCAAAGATGGGTCTTGTTCCAAAGCAGCACTAAAGAATGTTTCACCAGGGAGAAACAAAATAACAAATTCAGGCGTAGAGTTAAATTGCTCCCAGTAACCTTTAGATCCTAATTGTGATAAATGATTTTTTATTTGTCTAGCATGATCCTTTAGCTTGTTTAGTTTTAGAGCCTCATCTTGGGTTTCTAATGCTTCAAGATATCCTTGTAATGGTGTCTTGGAATCAACAATTATTTGTTTGTTCCCTGGCAATTTTATTATCATATCAGGGCGAAGACGAGTATTGTCTTTACTAACTGTCTCTTGCTGTAGAAAATCACAATGTTCTATCATTCCAGCCATTTCTACAACCCGCTTAAGTTGCATTTCCCCCCAACGGCCACGAACAGTAGGACTCCGTAAAGCTTTTACTAAGTTTGCAGTTTCTGATTGTAATGCAAGCTGAGTAGTATAAAGCGACTTTACTTGTTCATTTAAACCTTCATACGCCTTAATACGTTCTTTCTCAATTTCGCCTATCTTACCATCTACTTTTTCTAGTGATTCTTTAAGTGGTTTAATAACCTGATCTATTGCTTTTTGTCTTGTTTCTAAGTCTGATTTTGCAGAATCCTGATATTTCTCTAATGTGGTTTTGGCTAGTTCTAAGAAGGATTGATTATTACTCTTAAGTGCATCAGATGATAAGGCTTTAAAAGCGTCTAACAATTTTACTTGTGCCTTATCTACTAATGATAATTTTTCTTCAGCATTTTTCCTTTCTTCATTAATTTGAGTTTTTAATTCGGATTGTTTTGTAACTAATTCTCTTACTTCTATTTCTAGCTCTGACATTTTTATTTCCTTATCTTTAACTTGATTTCTAAGTTCTTCGATAATTATATCTTTACCATTAATTCTTTCCATTAAAGTTGCTCGTTCAGCTTCAAATTCACCTTTTGCCATATTATAGGCACCTTTTACTTTTGATTGTAAAATTATAAAAACCATAATTCCACCAATGACTAGCCCTATAAGGATTGATATAATATCCATTTATCTATAACCTCCCAATGGTATTTACTTTGATATTACCATAAAGAGGTAAAATGGCAAAAAGCATTTCCAAACTTAAGCATAATTTGTAAAACTATAACAGGAAAAATAATAATTTTAGGGAATATATACCTTATTAATATTTATGATGCATATTAATTGGAGGAAATTGATGATCTATGTATTTTTAGATACAAATATCCTACTAAACAAACCAAATATTATCCATGATTTTATTGATAGGAAAATTAACATTGTAATACCTGTTACTATTTTTGATGAATTAGATAATCATAAAAAAAGAGATGACCTTGGATATGCTGCTAGATCAACTGGAAGAGTAATTGAAAGTATTATAGCTAATACAAATTACTTGCACCTTACAAATGATTATAAGCAAGATCCTCACCTTAATTTAAAGAAAGCCGATGATAGAATTCTATCATCGGCGGTAGCTTTTTTTGAGCAAGGTAAGTTAGTAGTTCTAATAAGTAACGATAGGTTTTTGAGGTTAAAGGCTGAAGCATTTAAAATAAATGTATTTTCAAGCCTTAATAATTTTTATAATTCACAAATATATATAAAAAGCTTAGATTTAAATTCTACAAAAAACTTACAACAAGCAACAAGAGACAATGATAATAAAGGTGAAGAAAAAATAACAAATAGAAGAGCGAAATCAAATAATTTCCTATCTTTAGAGGAAAAAAGAATGATTTTAAATTCCTTTCATGAGCTTGCAGAGAAAAAAGATAATCAAAATAGATACCATTACTATTTTTTGAATAGTAAAACAGGTCGCAAGAATATAGCCCGTGAATTTATTGCTTCAGGAAATGGTTATATATATGGAGAAAATTTGCCCCAATATCAAAAATTAACAGACCCTAGAGGATGGGTAAATGTAAAATATTTTACTAAGGAAGAACTTATTGAATTAGTAACTAAAGCTATAGAGGCTCATAAATAATTAAGCGTATCATTGAAAGTTATTGTCCTAATGTCTATTAATGGGAAACTGAAATGTTTCACTTAATGAGGATTGATAATTAAATATGACGAACAAAAATTGAAGGTATTTGTAACTATATAAGGAAAATTATAGATGAGGATTATCTTAATACACCCTCAACCTGACAAAGTTGGTAATAGTGTGCGATTCCTTAGAGAACTTATAGGGATAAACCATATCCACCAAGATGTTAGTGAATATGCACTACTACTTGGAGTAAGGAGGATAAATGAAAATAACAAAAGAAGATTTGATTGAACTATTCAAAATACTAATACCGTTTGCTAATAAACCAATAGAGTCGTTCATCATTAAATTCTTCCTCAACATGGGAAGAGCTTTAATCATCGGACTTTTTACAAAACCATGGTGGGAATCAGTTGTTTTAGAACTAATTGATAAACAGTTTGGTACGAATTTTAGTTCTTCAGGGAGCACACTAAGTTGGGGTTTATTTGGAATGGCAATATTATCTTGGGTAATTGCATTAGTTTTTTATTGGTTGACGGTTTATAAGCAGAAACAGCCTAAGAAAAGAGCAATATCTATTTATCAACATTCTGTAGAAAATGTAGTCGATAGAAATCCTATTTCGGATGATGAGAGTATATATGAGATTGATTTAACTCGTGAACTACGCGTTAAAACTAAACATAATGTATTAAATGCATTGGAAAAGCAATTTGAAAGAACACTCACAATTCAAGAAACTATAAAACGTGAAGAGCATACTAATGTCAATTATTATGGATTGGCAAGTGTTCCTTTTACAATGCTTCTTGGCTATTGTATATCTGATAAGTATAAAACGACATTCAATGAATGGGATAACAATAGAAAGAAGTGGGTTCGGTTAACTACTGATAACAATTATCCTCAAATAGAAGTTAAGTCCAAATATGGATTAAATAAAGATTCAAGAGTTGGGGATTTGATTATAAGAGTCAATTTCACAACTGAAGTTATGGATGAACATATTGAGAATCTTGATTTGGAATCATTGAACGTTATCGACTTTGGAGTAACGAAACCTGAAAGAGGATTAATAAAATCTGAAGCTCAAATAGTTAAGTATCAAGAGAAATTTAGGAATCTACTTGATGATATCAATGCGTATTATCCAAATATCAAGAGATTGCATGTCTTTATGTCTGCACAGCCATCAATAGTATTCTCTCTTGGTAGTAAGATTAGTGAACGGATGGATGCAGAAGTTATTGTATACGAACATTCAAAAAAAGGAAGTATTAGATATCCTTGGGGGATACGACTTTCCAAAAGTAATAAAGATATGGAAAGTATGATCGTTAAATTAAGTTAGGGGGGACTAAATGTACTCGCTGGGTAATGATTTTATTAGATTCTATTGGAATCACGTTGTACTTTCAGCACAAGAGACTAAAAATCTGAGAGAAAAGTATCAGATTAATATTAACAGAGTGAAAAATGGGCTTAGTGAATATAATGAAGAGAATAAGACTTCATATGAATTATTAGAACATGTTGTCCAAGGTAGTGTTTCTATGGCTACTATTACACAGAATGACGACCAAAATTACGACATTGATGTTGCAGTTGTCTTTGATACTGATGAACTACCTGAAGGGACTACTGCAACAAAGAACATTATTGTGGATTCATTGAAGAGAAAGTGCAAAAGTTTCAATACAGAACCTGAATTTAAAACCAACTGCATTAGAATACAGTACGAAGATGGATATCATATTGATTTTGCAGTATATAGAAGAAGCGAAAAAAATTTCTTTGGAAGATATGAATATGAACATTGTGGTAGTCAGTTCCGAAGAAGAGACCCAAGAGCAATCAATCGATGGTATTTAGGTGCTGATGCCGAAAAGGGAGGCTACTTGAATCCTATTGTTAGACTTCTAAAAATGTTCACCAAATCGAGGAGCTCTTGGAATATGCCTGGTGGGTTGATATTATCTGTTCTAGCATATGAATGTTTTGGTAATGGTGAAACTATTGAAGAAGTATATGTTGAAACGCTGAAGAATATTTACAATAGATTATTTTGGAATACGGAAGTGTTGAATCCAGTAGATACAAGCACAAGTCTTCTACTAACAGAAGCTGATAACATTCGAATTGATAATCTAAAGAAAAGGTTGGAGACATATCTCGAAAAACTTGAAGTTCTGGAGAATTGGGGATGCTCTAGAAAAGAAGCTATTGATGCTTGGGAAGTATTTTTTAACCATAGCTATTTTATTGATTTGAAGAATGATGAGGTCAACCATGAAATCATTCTTCATGATGAAGAAAAATATATTAATGAGCTATTTTATATTAGTAATGAGAAATCTCTTGAGCTGGACTGTTATGTTATAAATAATGACTCAGGAACCGTTGAGAGATTGTCGAATATTCTAAGCAAAGGTAAGAAAATCCCTCTTAAAAGAGAATTAGAGTTTTTCATTAATGAAACAAATGTAAGTTATCCATATAAAGTATATTGGAAAGTTAGAAATTCTGGTGATGTTGCCCTTTCAAAGAATATGTTAAGAGGAGATATATCTACAACTGGAAATGATACTAGAAGCAAAGAAGAAAGCTCTTTTGCGGGTAATCACTATGTCGAGTGTTATTTAATTAAGAATGATGTTTGTGTTGCAACAGATATTATTAGTGTTCCTATAGGATAATCGGAAAGGCCTCTTTTAGAGCCTTTTCACATCTGTAAAAGAATAAAGGGGATAGGTTCGTTGTCCTAGATACATCTACTTTTATATGAATAGTTATATAAGATCGCAGTTACAACGATACGGGAACCGTACAATAAGATTATTTATGATATTCTAATTTATAAATCAGAGTAGATTATAAATATGCCGGTTCGGGGTAATTTCACCATAACCGGTTTTTATACTTGAATCAATGGCTTTAGACTGTAGGTGTCTAAACACATGAAATAAAAGTTATAAGAAGACAATGTAACAGATTAACTTCAAACAAGATTATCAGCCCTAAAGAAAAATTACTTAAAGGGTTGTATTGAGGGCAATACATGCTTATTCTTGAGAATTCAAGGCAAGAATTGCAAAACCCTTGACTGTGTCAAGCAAAAAGGAGTAGATTATTGTTTCAACTGTGGTACCTTTCCTTGTGAGTATTTGATGCCACTTGCCGATGGGGCAGATAAAATTTCCACAAATATTAAACCATATAATCTTTGTTTAATGAAAAGAATTGGTATTGATGCTTGGGTCAAAAAAGCTAGTGATATCAGGAAAACATGTTTCACTAAAAAGATTGTAATTGGTATAAGTGGGGCAAAGAGGATTAGGGCTAGGGAAAATAGGTTTATTATCCCAATAAATAAGAAAATATTAAAAGAGATATACTGTTGTAGCATAATCAATTGCACATTATAAAAAGGGTGCCTAAGTATTTGATTAGCACCGCAAAATTTTTAGTTTAATATGAAATTTACATCTATCCATTACAAAGAAATATCAATAGGAGATAGAGTCAACCATGTTTACTAAGTTTATAGGAAATATAAGGTAAATGGCTAAATTAAAAGCGTAGTATCTGTATGCGGAACGGCGGGGTAAGTTGGGTTGTGCTGCCAAAATTTTCATCCTCTTCTTTTGGCTTTCTTCGTTAACGATATATATAATATTATTAAAGACAGATGAATATTAATATAAGTTTCAGCAATTCGCGATCGTAAGTTTGACAACTTTATTGTTGTCTAATTAACTATCGCTTTTTTCATTGATGTAGTTAATTACCGTCTTAAGTTTTTCCGAAACTATTTATTAAAGGATGGATCTAATGAGTTTAACATTTCAACTGACAGTATTTTTTAACCTCAATTCAGATGGTACTTTTGATGGAGCAAGTTACGGTTATAGGGTTTACGACGATTATGTTCTACGGATTATTGTAACTTATTACATATTAGGCCTTTTTTTCATTAAAGGATTAACGGTGATTTTGTTGAATAATATCGGTATAACTGAAAAAACGACATAACTTAAAGCTACCTTACTCTGGAAAAGTGGGAGGTAGTTTTTTATATGTTCCGATAATGTAGCTAATGTCTATCCTGAAAACTACTTTGTTATGCAAGACAAAAAAGGCAAAAAGAAACCAGACCCAAGCAAATGGGTGGGCATAAAATAAATCTAAAATTGAATTGTTATCTAAGCTGTACTTGCCTCAATTTGTTGGTCAATGTTAACGGTATACCTAAGCGATTCAAGCCGTTTGACAGATTTTTTTACAATCTCATTTTTTCGGCACTGCTCAAAGAAGTCTGGGCCAAGCTCTTGGTAAGGAATATTATCTTTAAGCATATGATACACAATTGTAAGGATAGTATGAGCTACTGCTATAGTAGCACGGTTTTTCCCTCTCCTTGCTGCAATTCTCGAGTATTGAGCGCTAAAATAGGTTTTTTTTAGATGAGCGGATACCTTGGCACACTCTATAAACGTAGCTTTGAGTATATCGCTTCCATTACGGGTTTTCCCACTTTTGCGTTTGCCTGCACTTTCATTGTTGCCAGGGCATAGTCCAGCCCATGAAGCAAATGAGCAGCAGATGGGAACTGATTCATATTGATGCCAATTTCTGCAATAATAACTTGTGCGCTACGTTCACCAACTCCGGGAATAGAGTCGACAAGACTTACTTGTTCATTGACCGGGATCATCTTTTTTTGGATTTCTTGATCAAGCGAAAGGATCTGTGCATCAAGAATATCAATGTGCTGGAGCATTAGGCGTAACATTACCCTTTGATGGTCACCCATAAAACCTTGGAGTACTTCTTCGATTTGGGATATTTTCTTACGCATCTGTCTACGTGCTTTATCTGCTATAGCATTAACATCATTATAGCCAGCTACGAGCATATCAAGCATTTGACGGGATGATTTACCATTGATTTCGCTTATAACAGAACCTAATTTAATGTTTGCACCTTCAAGTTGGATAGTCAACACTAATCTAGACAACTTTTTTAAGGTTATGTAATTTATACTCTTTAGGACTCAAATAACCTAAGGTTGAATTAATCCTAAAGTTATTAAACCAGTTAACATAATCTGCCAGCATTATATCCAGTTGCTCTAAGCTATCGAAATGGTAGTTGTTCACAAATTCGGTTTTGAATATTTTGAAGGTTGATTCTGCAACTGCATTGTCCCAGTTATGACGAATTCGGTATAAATGGGGTAATGCCTGTATAGAATCCTTTCATGCTCTAATAAAGCGAGAATGGCTCAACCGTTATGTTATTAAGCACATTAGACATGCTCATGAATTGATATTTGAGTACATAGAAACCTTCTATAGCACAGTCAGGATTAACGAGTATTGTGGCATGATGTCACCTTATGATTTCGAAAGAGCTTTATTAAGTTAAGATGCTAAACGGGAATTATATCTACTTTTTACTTGTCCGAAATCATGACAGAAGTCCACATGACCTTGTCTAGTCTATCGTAACCTATCCACATAAGACGGACGCGTATTGAGGTATGTAAAGGGAAAATTATCACAGTTTATTTTATCGGACACAACATTAGCATAATTAGCTATACGAAAAGCAAAGGTGGTGAGAAATTTGGGTTGTATAATAGCGATTATAGTTTGGTTTTTTATAAGTGTTATTTTAGGAAACGCCCTAACTGGCGGATATAATGATTCCAGAACAAGTGTAACAATGTGGATATTTTTTGGTTTTCCAATAATAGCTGCGATTGTCTATGATATTAGCAATAAATCTAAAAGTAATGCATCAAGCGCTAAAACCACATTACTTATGAATAATAAATATGTCTGTAAATTTGAAAGTTCACACAATCGATATAACGAAATAAAAAACAGTATTGATGAAGCACTTAAAGCAAAATCTGTAATTAATGAAAATATAAATCAAGACAAAAATGACATTTTGCGATTAAAAAGAAAACATTTAATTTCTTGCTTTATGGTCTACGGTTTATTTAACAAAAGCTATAAAACTAAAATTGAGAGCTTGGAGAAAAATATTATTGCATTAAATAAAGAAAAAAACGGAATACGCTATAACCTAAATAGTTCATCTACCGCTAAGTTTGAAATTCTAAAAAAAAGCTATAATGATTGGACTAAATCGTCAAAAATATGGCAGGACGGCAGAGAGATTAATGACTACAACAACTGCGAGAGTGATTATTCAATTATATCTGCCACCACTAAACCAATGATTTTTAATTTTACCGGTGAATATTGTGTTTATGTTTTTTCGAATGTTGTATTGATATATGATGCAATTGGAACATTTGTTGATGCCTGCTATTCTACGTGCTTTTCTATTTCAGTTTCCACAGAAGAATGCAGAGAAGAAAAAAATGTTCCAGATGATGCAATTGTTTTGAGAAAAACATGGTTGCATCCATGTCGAGATGGTAGTCCTGATCTAAGGTACAGTGTTAATTATCAAATTTATACTGTAAAATATGGAAGAATTAAGTTTTGTTTTTGCAATTATTCAGCTTCTTTTCGAGTAAGCAGTTATGATAATTGTACAAATTTAGAAAAGTGTTTAAACAGTTTTAAGGTGGTAAAAAACTATAAAGAAAAAACTGCATCGAGTACTGTAAGTACTGACCGTGTTTTAGCAAATTCTGTCGATGGAGAAGATAAAGGTAATCTTTCTTCTGTTCAAAAAAAAATCAAGAGTGCTGAAATTCAATATAAAAATTGCTCAACAGTTAATGAAATCATAGATTGTTATCTGCAATCCATCCCCCAAAATGAGTGGTTGAGTGCTATCCAATTAGGCGTATTGCGATACTATTTAACAAATAAAACCACATTGTTTAAGCACAGAGCATTGGATACCACAATGTTAGCGAATGTGATCACACAGAGAGTATCGGGAGAGCATATCTCTTTAAAATGTGACACTAAGTTCTCAAGAACAGATGTTAAAGTAAACCGTGGATCAAGTGCAAACACTAGCGATAATAATCCAACTAGCGTCCAAATTAAAATGAGCGAAGCCAAAAAAGACTATGCTGAGTGCGGTTCATTAAGTGCGGTCTTAGAAAAGTACATTGAGATTACGCCACATGAGGAGCGATATAATACTGTCAAATTGAGCATTTTGCTATGGTATATATCACAGGAGAGGCAGTTTATTAGCAGAAATAACCTTAACATAGCCTCATTAAAAAGTCTTATCGCTGACAGAGTGCCACAAAACGATGGCACAATGCAAGAAAAAGGAGCGTTGATGAGTAGGTTAGTAAATACAATAAATAGCATTTCTGCGAAGCAGGAGCAACAAACATTGCTTCCTGAAGATGAGGATGATAATAATGATTTTGATGATGATACTCCTCATCTTTCCATATCCATTTTTAACAGAACATATACTTTAGGCTCTGATGGTATGATTGAAACTACTCCGGAATACCAAGGATTATCTGAAGATGAAATCAACGAAGTTGAGCAATTTGAAAGTAGAATCAGCCATAAAGTATATCATCTAACTACCTTAGAAAGCATTATTGATGAGTATATCCTTGTTGTTCCCGAGGATAAAGTATTGAATGATTTATACATTAGTAAGTTGTTGAACTGCATCAACAATGGATACCAGCAATTCAATAATAAGTTTTCAAAAGAGCAAATAATAAAGGGGATTAAAAATACTATTAATCCTCCATCACAATCTGGCATTGCAGAATTCCAAATGGATGATAATGCAGAAAATGATACACAGTATTCTTCGCAGGCGATTGTTTTTGGAGATAATCTTAAATTCCCGAAGCATATCGAAAAATATAATCAAATGAAAAAAATATCCCCTTTGAATAGTTCGAATTGGGGATACACCTACTATGACAAAGAAGAGAAATTTTATTTGCAAGCAAAGTTTATGGCAGACTTTGAAGATAATTATGAAAAAGCAGAAGAATTCATGACATATTCGCCTACATATGAAGATATGTCATTAAATCAATTAAGAAGTTATTTTACTTGGAGAGCCAAAATTCGCAAAGGCGAAATACAGCAAACAAGTTTGTCTTATGCATATGTTTATGTTTATGAGCTTCTTAATCAAATAGGAGTGGCTAATTCAGCAGATGGATTGGACAAGCTAATTAATTTTTGTCTGGTATATCGTGAATATGATAATCACTTGGATAGATATTTACCACGTTGGATAAAAGATTATGTGATATTCTATGGTGGCGAACTTAAAGAGCTGGACAAGTTGCCAAAAATAAGAAATTATTCGGATTCCTCTGATTCAGCGGCAATACTAGAGGCTCTTAATACAAATCAATACTGCGGATTTGCAGAACTTATGAATACTCGATCTTCTTACAAAATTGTTAAAAGTAAATTTTTCACCAGTTCTTTAGGCTACAAATTTAATGAGGCACTATCGTATGTGATGCAATCATTGAATGATCACTACGGCAAAAATACGAAAAATACTTTAATCAAAAGACTGGTAGGCAAAGAGCGGCACAGTGAATGGTGGGAGCCATTTAGACAAGCGGTTGTGCTAAAAAAGAAAAACTATACTGCAAAAGAAGTGGTAATCAATAGCTGTGAAAAATATCATTGTGAAAATGGCAGATGGACACAAATAATATACGCCGATTATGATCCTCAATATATCGGAGCGATATTGAGAACGACTGAGTATTATTTGCGGGAGATTATGAATTATCCTTATAAAATCAAATTTGAGGATGTTCCACAGAACTTGAATCATGTTATTAAAAAGAGTGTTCAAAAGTATTGTGATGATACGAAAATAACTGGATTAGGACGGCAGTTTTTATCAATTGCAAAAACTGAAGCTAAGAAAAAAGCGGAAACTGTGAAGCCCAAACCAGTCGTAATAAATATTGATACGAGTAAACTTCAAAGCATTAGGCGCGATGCGCAGGTAATACAAGAAAAGTTGATTGTTGAAGATTCCATATTCAATCAGCAGGATAGTAAAAATACAACAAATATTGCTTCAGATAAAGACTTTACGGCTACAATTGAAATTGGAAAAATAAATAGCGTAGAGGCGGTTTCTTTTTTGCCTGTGCACAAAGAGATTATAAAAGCTTTGATCAAACAAGAAGATACCATGGGAGTAGTTAATGCCATTTTGCAAAGAGAGAATATGCTCTTTGAAGTTGTTCTTGAGGATATTAATGAAAAGGCATACGACATTTTTAGTGACAACATTATTGATACGACAGAAATACCGCCATATATCTATGAAGATTATTTGGATAAAGTAAAATCTATGCTCGGGGAGGAATAACAATGGCTACAGTGGTTCCAAAGAGAATAGCTACAACAATTATGAATTCACTCAAAGGTGGCGTTGTGCCACGTGTAGGACTTGAGTATATTGCGGTAGGAAGAAAGCCAGAAATTGAGGCATTACTACATGATGTTGATATTATTGAAGAAGGTGGAGCCACCTTTAGATTTGTTGTTGGGAAATATGGAAGCGGCAAGAGCTTTCTATTGCATACGATTAGAAATTATGCAATGGAAAAAAAATTTGTTGTCATTGATGCAGATTTGTCCCCGGAAAAGAGGTTAATCGGTAGTCGAGGGCAAGGATTAGCTACATACAAAGAATTAATAAAAAACATGTCAACAAAGACTAAGCCGGATGGTGGAGCTTTAAATTTAATCTTGGAAAAGTGGATCTTCTCCATACAAACCCAAATAATACAGGAAGATCAAATATCTGTTGAAGACACTCAAATGATACCAAGGGTGGAAACGAAAATATATGAGACCATTAATGAGCTTTCGGATATGATATATGGTTTTGATTTTGCTAAAGTCATCTCGCTCTATTGGAAAGCAAGCAAGACTGGAGATGATGATCAAAAGGCGAGGGCTATTAAATGGCTTAGAGGTGAATATACAACTAAGTCGGAAGCGAGAAAAGAATTGGGGGTTAATGCCATAGTATCCGATGACAACTGGTATGAATATGTAAAATTGTTTTCGATGTTTCTAGTAAAAGCTGGTTATAAAGGAATGCTTATTCTGATTGATGAACTTGTAAACATATTCAAGATTCCCCATTCGATAACAAGGCAGTATAACTATGAAAAAATCCTTGCAATGTACAATGATACATTACAAGGTAAGGCAAAGTATATTGGAATTATTATGGGTGGAACACCCCAGTGCATTGAGGATACCCGAAAAGGTATATTTAGCTATGAGGCACTAAAGTCACGACTGGAGGATGGAAGATTTGTCTCTGATGATATGCGAGACTTACTTGCCCCTATTATTAAACTTAAACCTTTAAATAATGAGGAGCTTTTTGTACTAATCGAAAAGCTTTCGGAAATCCACGCCAATTTATATGGATACACGGCAATCATTACAGATGAAGATTTGGTGGCATTTTTGAAGATAGAATATGAGCGAGTGGGTGCCGATACAAATATTACTCCTCGAGAAATCATAAGAGATTTTATTGAGTTGCTCAATATCATGTCACAGAATCCTGAGAAAAAGATTACCGAGATGTTGGGAAGTGGTGCATTTGAATTTGCAAAAAATCAAATAAGCGATGAAGCCATACATGCTGGTTTTGCGGAGTTTGAGCTATGAGCAAAAACGCTTTTGAAAGGCTCTCCCCTTTTATTCAAGAATATATTTATCGTAATAAATGGACAGAGATACGAGATATTCAAGTTGCCGCTTGTGAGGTTATTTTTGATTCAGATAGCAATCTACTATTAGCCTCCGGAACAGCATCTGGAAAAACTGAGGCGGCATTTTTGCCTATTCTTACGGAATTGTATGAGAAACCATCTGCATCTATTGGAGTACTATACATTAGTCCTTTAAAGGCTTTGATTAACGACCAATTTTACCGTCTTACAGAGTTGCTGCAAGACGTGGGCATGCCTGTTACAAAGTGGCATGGAGATGTTGATCAGAATGCAAAAAACAAAATTATGCGATCTCCTCAAGGTGTCTTACAAACCACCCCAGAATCGTTAGAAGCTATGTTAATGAGACGCACACCGGCGGTTTTAAGTTTATTTAGCGACTTGAAGTTCATCATTATTGATGAGGTGCATTACTTCATGGATAATGATAGAGGGGTGCAGTTACTGTGCATTTTAGAGAGAATACAAAATCTTACGCGGAATGTTCCACGCAGAGTGGGGCTATCCGCAACCCTTAGTGACTATTCCTCTGCGGAAAGCTGGCTAAATTCCGGAACAACAAGAACTTGCATGACGCCTAAGGTGTCCAGCAAGAATCGTAGTTTAAGACTATCCATGCAGCATTTTCCGATAACGGATAAAGAAAAGGATAGTGACATCACCGTATATTATAAATACCTTTATGATATAACGCTGGGAAAAAGGTGTATTATCTTTGCTAATTCGAAAAGTAATGTTGAAAATATAATTTCTCGATTAAAACAAATTGCTGAAACCAATCATTTAAAAGATATCTACCATGTTCATCATGGTAGCATTTCTGCGTCTTTGCGGGAATACACAGAAAGGAAAATGAAAGAATCTGATGGAGCTATCGTTACAGGAGCAACGCTCACCTTAGAACTTGGCATCGATATTGGCGCTCTTGAGAGAATTGTTCAAACAGGATCACCGTTTTCTGTATCAAGTTTTGTCCAAAGACTGGGAAGAACAGGTCGGCGTGGAAACCCATCAGAAATGTGGTTTGCATTTGCCGAGGAAGATAGTAACTCTGATCGTGAATTTTATAAGAAAATTAACTGGGACTTTATCAAATGTATTGCTCTAATCCAGTTATATTTAGAGGAACGTTGGATTGAGCCGGTCTCGAAGAACTCCTTGCCTTATGGTATTTTATATCATCAGACGATGAGCTATATGGCATCTATGGGCGAGGTATCTTTGCCTCAAATAGCTCAAAATAATCTCACATTAGGTGTTTTTAAAAATATTTCTAAAGACGACTACAAATTACTACTGCGGCATTTGATTAAAATTGAGCAGTTAGAGTTGAGTGAACGAAACGGTGTCTTGGTTGGCGTTGAAGGTGAGAAAGAGATTAATAATTATGAGTTCTTTGCAGTCTTTGAAGCGCTATTTGAATATGCAGTAAAAAATGCATCTGAAGAAATCGGAACAATTCAACAGCCATACCCTGTTGGAACAAGATTTGGTTTAGCGGGTAGAACGTGGGAAGTGCTTGAAATCAATAAAAAGTCCCAAGAAATCTTTGTAAAAAGCGTTAAAGGCTTATCGACCAATATGTGGCTTACTCCAGTTTCTTGTCCACTCCATACTAAGGTAATGAAAAAAATGCGTGATATTCTTTTGAGCGACGAGGAGTATAGGTATTTAGGCGACAAGGCTATTATTCGACTACAAGAGATTAGGCAAATAACTACAACAGCAAGAATTACCGAGACCCCAATTGTAAAACTAACGGAAAATATGTATGGTGTATTCCCTTGGCTTGGTACAAAGGCAATGGTTGCTTTATCATATGCATTAGAACAACAAGGATATCCAAATGCAGTTTGGGGTGGAGTGACAACTATCTGTTTGCTTCTTCACACAGAAACACCATTTTCAGAGCTGACTGATGTTTTGAAAAAAATTCAAAGTGCTGATATTGATAAATATAAGTTTAATGTACCAGACGATGCTCAGATTTCCGGTAAATACAATAAATTTATTCCGAACGAATTGTTAAGAAAGCAATATATTGAGGATTATATCGACGTAGATGATATGCAGTCAGGTCTATAATATAATATATAACCTGATAATGAAGAATGTTCAAACTTGATAAAGATTTATAAACAACTTCAATGGCCTTTATCCCACTATCCATAACTGGACAAGTTGTCTATAATGCGAACTTGATTATTTTCTAATATGTCCGATTCTAAACGAGATGTGTAATAATAGCTAATCTACAAGATGATTTAAACTATTCTTATGCTAACTGAATTGCTAACTGAATTACTACCTGATACATTCCACCTTGGGTAATTACAAAAATATAAGGGAGGTGGTCACCTTGACACCATATGAAATCGGTGGTCGTGCCGACAAATTTGGAAACAGGTATGAAAGTCGCTGGGTTGTCAACCAACTTCTCAGGTTACTAAAAGAAGAAATAGCGTCCGTCACTATTGAAGCTATTGGTATAGAGGAAGAAGGAGTTGACCTATGGATCAAAAACCTAGATGGAAGCCAAGAGTGCCATCAATGCAAAGCCCGAAATGGTAGCAAGGAATACTGGGACTTATGTGATTTAAATGCTAAAGGCATTTTCAAAAAGGCAAAGCAGCAGCTAGACACTAATAAAAACGTTACGTATTCATTAGTGTCAGCGGTTGCGGGGATTATGCTAAATGACCTAACAATTAGAGCTCAAAATTCGAATGGTAATTCTGAAGATTTTTATCATTATCAGATTGAAACTAGCAGAAGTGTGAACTCTGCATATAACAGCTTCGCAAGATATATGGAACTAAATATCGAGACTACGCAAGGGCGAAGTCTGGCATATGAATATTTAAAAAGGATAAACATGGTTCAATTTCCCGATGATGTTAATATAAAAAAGATTTTATGTGAAGCAATAAAGTATTTATTTGTTGGTGACGTTGAAACGATATATAGCTTAATTTCAAACTATCCAATTGAAAATAACCTTCTCGGTAAAGAAATAACTGCCTATATGTTAAATAATTACTTAAAAGGACAGCCAAGCATTGCCGCTAGGCACTTGCATAAAGATCAAAAGATAATACCAAGGATTGAATATTTTGATAATGAATTCGTTTCCACTTTTGTTCCAATCAATAATTCAATTATTCATCGAACAGAGAGTGATAATTGCTATACAGAACTAATCAATGGAAAATCAATCATTATTCATGGTAGGGCCGGAAGCGGGAAAAGCGGAGCTATATTTGAATTATTGAAAAGACTAAAAGAAAACAACATAGTCCATTTGGCGCTAAAGCTTGATAGGAGGATTCCGGAACATACTTCCGAAAAATATGGGGAAACTTTAGGGCTACCTGCATCTCCAATCTTTTGTCTAGATGCTATATCAAAAAGTAGCGAAGCAGTTTTGATCTTGGATCAAATTGATGCGATACGTTGGACCAATAATCATTCAAGAACGGCACTCGAGGTTTGTAAGGAGATGATTAGAGAAACAGAGTATGTTAATAAAACTAGAGATAAAAAGCTTGTACTAGTTTTTGTCTGCCGTACTTTTGATCTAAAGAATGATCCTGGGATAAAAGAATTTTTTTCAAAAAATGAACAAAAGGTGGATGCCCTTCCTTGGAAAGAAATCGTCATTAGCGAAATGGATGATGACTATGTAAAAGCCATAGTAGGAGATGCATACTCAAACCTTTCGAAAAAGCTGCAAGTCTTATTAAGAACTCCAAGCAATTTATATATTTGGACAAATATTGAAGAGAAAAGAAGAGTTAATACTTACCGGACTTCCAGCGATTTAATTAAGCAATGGTGGGAACAGTTACAGTTTAACTATGAAACGAAGGGTAATTCTCCTGGTCAGTTAATAGAGCTTAAAGATAAGTTGGTTAAGAATATTGATAGAACCGGAAAGCTTATGATCCCAGAACAGTTGCTGAGTGGTTTTTCAATAGTGGGAAAAGAATATTTACTATCGTCTGGCCTATTACTTTTTAATGGAAATCAAGTAGGTTTTGTTCACCAAAGTTTTTATGATTACTTTACTGTAGAAAAGATGCTTAACCAAGTCTATGAGGCTATCACAATTAATGAAATTATCGGTCCAGAAATAAAACAAACGCCAATGAAAAGATATCATCTCCAAATGCTTTTTGAGAATCTATTGGACTTCGATATGGATCTATTTATTGATATCGGTAAAGAACTTTTGCATAATGTTAAAGTCCGTTTTTATATGAAGTATGTCTTTTTAGAAGTGTTAGGTCAAGCAGAATCGATTAGTGAAAATGCACATTCGTTTTTAGTTGTAAGCTTAAATAACGATTGGAGAAGTCACATATTTGATGTTGTTTTTATGGGCCACCCTACTTTTATTAGGTTCCTTATCCAGGAGGGGTATGTATCTGCATGGTTAGAGTCTGAACAAGACAGAGATAAGGGATATATGTTACTTAGGTCGGTCAACACAGCTCTTCCAGACGAAGTGACGTCATTACTTTACCCTTTTACATTTAAAGATTCTGAAACTGATAAAAAGATTTATGGGAGCCTATGTTGGAACATTGAAGACGATTCTGATAGTATGTTTGAATTTCGATTAGAGATTATGATGAAGCGACCAGAGTTCTGGAATGCTTATCTCCATTGGGAAGCTTTGCTTGATTCTAAGCCAGAGAGAGCAATCCGAATGCTTGATCTGCTAGTAAGAAATATACATATTAAACAGCACAAAAACACGCACTTATTAGACCAAACGTCAATAGATAAGTTTATAAAAGTTGCTGCAATGGATCCACTACATATTTGGAATACCTTTATGCCATATTTGGCAGAAGTTACTTACAACATCGCAAATCATTACGATAAAAAAATAGATTTTTGGGAAACAAGGCAGCATGTAGAACAAAACTTTGGAAGAACCTATGTCAAAATGATCAAAGAGTCTGCAAAGGAACTAATCTCAAAAAATCCGAAAGAGCTGTTAAAACTCAGTGAACAATATTTTGATAACTCTTCATTGGTTGTAAATGAGGTGCTTCTTCATATAATGGAAATGTTGCCAGAGGAGTATTCAGACTATGCATTAGATTGGCTGATGGAGAAGCCTTACCGACGCTTGTTTAATTATACTGGGGAAAACGATGAATACTTAAATTCAGCCAAGCGGATTATTGAGAAACACTCTAAAACTTGTTCTGAAAAAGCGTTTCGGATACTTGAAGTTGCAGTTTATTATTTTCATGAAGAAAATGAACTAAGTAATGCAAAGCACCGGTTTAAATTTAACCGGGAACATAGGCATTCAGGGAACCATTTATCAGCGTACTGGCCATACTGGGGTAAAGTACAGCACTACTTAATACCAGCATTAGATAATCGGAGGATTTCGAAGAACATTAAAGAGTTAGCAGTAGTATTACAAAGGCGATTTGAGAAATCGGATGTCCCACATAAAAGAAGCAAGGTTATTGGAGGCGGGGTCGGCTCAAAGATTGGATCAGTCGCAGACAAGATTAGTGACAAGCAGTGGCTTAAAATCATCGAGAACAAAAAAACATATACACATAGGCGGCAAAGATGGCCAAAAGGAGAAGGGGCTATTTTGGAATCTTCTCCAGAACAATTCGCAAGAGACCTAGAACGAATTGGAGAAAAAGATCCAAATAGAGTTGCCAAGATAGCTTTGAATTTTTCTAATGATGTAGACAATCATTATATAAGCGCTGTTTACCATGTGATAGGACTAACCGAGGCTAGCAAGGAAAATACTGAAAAAGATAATTGGAGACCGGTAGAGCAAGATGTGGCTCAGCAACTGTTCTTAAAGTTTGGTTGTAGTGATGATATCAGTGTTGCAACATCTTTCTGCAGAGCTCTTAGAAAAAGAGCCGATGAAAAGTGGAATGATGAGATTTTAAGTATGGTATCTCATCTTGCAATAAAACACCCAAATCCTGAGGAAGGAAAAATGAATGTACAGTCTTCAGAGGACAAAGAAGGAAAGACTGTCAATATGCTGCACACAAACTCGATGAATTGTGTAAGGGGATGTGCTGCAGAAGCTATAGCAGCTTTGCTTTGGAAGGACCAAGACCGATATGACCGCCTAAAAGAAGCTGTAGAGGCCATAGTCCATGATAAGCATTTAGCGGTTAATATGGCAGCAATAGAGTGTGTTTGTCCAATAATGAATTTTGACCGAGAGCATGCGACCAATTGGTTTTTTAATCTAGCCAGCAAAGATCTAAGAATTGTGGCTCACCCATATGCGTATAATTTATTTTATTACTTGTTTGAGTCTAACGAGGAGTTAATAAAAAAGACAGTACTTCTTATGTATCACGCGGATTACGAAGATGTATCTGAGATTGGGGCTAGGCATGTAGTCAATTTGAATGTTTTATTTAATTGCTTTGAAGAAATTGTCTTTGACCATAAACATGTCAGAAAAACAAAATCGCAAAAACAAGGGATTTTGGAGGTTGCCATACAACTTCTGAAAAATAATAAGTTTCATGATAAGTGCAAAAAGATTGTTGAGCTGTTTTTAGACGATGATAATCTTTCTAACTTATACTCTCGAATATTTTGTGCATCATCAGTGAGTGTTGATGAGGATTTAGAGTTTATATTAAAAATAGTAACTGCCAAGGCCAACAGATTACTAATGCATCGTTTTGTTGATTTCCTTAATGAGAACGATCCCCCTATCGAAGGCTTCAAGGATATTATTCTCGGAATGTGCCAAAATATCGTGCAAAATACGCAAGGCGAAACCAAAGATGTAAGTAGCGAACTATTTGGAATAGCACCTGAACTATCTAGGCTTATTGCCTTACTCTATGATAAGACGCAAGATAATTTCGAAGTGAATCAACAGTGTTTAGACATGTGGGATATAATGTTTGAGAGCCGTATTGGCACTGTACGTGAGTTAAGTCAATCGATAATGAATTTTTAAAATTTGGAAACTGAAACAATAATGCCATTGGTGAAATCAAAAGGAAATAATTGTTATTTTTATACAAAAAAAGAAGAACAGGATGTAGATCTCTAAGTTAAATGACCAATGATAAATTTCATGACGCAAAACTCATATTTTTATTGAGTAATTTCGATAACATCCTTCGCATTATCCATAATACCAAATGATACCAGGAATATCAGCCTGGTTAACTGATTAAAAATTAAAAATAGTAAATTATTAAGCCGATTGAAGTTTTTCTCGCACATTAGATAGGTTGCCGAGTACACGTTTCTTTAGCATTATGCTACAACGAACTCACCTAATAGTGATTTTTGGAGAGAGTGCCCTGAACCTATTTATAATTTAGACACTAGGCTAGATCGATGGGTAAAGAAATATTATCAAGCTTCAGAACAACTAAGTACCGGTTGGATACCTGAAAGAGTAATATCCTAAAAATTGATTAATTAAAGATGATAATTAGGATTGTGATTGTTTAATATGATCTGTAAAAAGGTTCCAATGGAATCGTTATTCTCAATTTTCTTCCAGGTTATTGTTCCGGAATATTTTCTAATTTTCTGCAATGGAGCGGAATAATTCATAGAATTATTAATATAATCTAAGACCTGTGGTATGTCAGTTAAGATTTCAATATCTACAGGCTGCTTCAATAACTCTTTTCCTTTTAAAATTCCATATAATATACAATCTACCTGATTATTACAACTTATACGCCCTGAATAAAGTCTGAGATAATTATTATAAAATAATATTCCTACGTATTTACCCATGCCCCCTTTTTGATAAGGGGGCTTTTCTGCGGATATATAATTCTTACAGCTTTCATAATGGATTCCCACCCGAACATTTGTTTGGTATGATTATTATAAAGGATAATCATATTAACTTCAAGATTTACAAACGTATATTATTTTTATATTTAAAAGGAAGATAGCAAATTTTGGAGAAATAAGTAAATTAAATCTACATTTATGTAGAAGTGGTTAGAATTGAGGTGTCTATTTGAAGATTTTATGTACTGGTGATTTGCATTTAGGAAGTAAAAGAAGAAGAATAAATCCAGATATGGTACTAGAGGGAGATAAAGAAATTTTAGATCAAATAGTACAAGTCGCTATTGAAGAATGCGTCGACTCTGTGTTTATACTAGGAGATTTATTTGATTCGATTGATGTTAGCCCTAGAGTTGTTGAATTATGTTTAGATAGATTAAATCAGATTAAAAATACCAATATTTATATTTTTCCCGGAAACCATGATTACGAAATTGATTTTAACTCAAACAATATAACAGTGTTTAAAGGTTGGATGCAAAAAGATATTAGAAAAGAGATTACTGTATATGGTTATGGCTTTCAAAACGAAAATAAGGACTTTTGGAATTGGAAATTTGATTTTAATAGTCAAATAAATATAATATGTGGTCACTTTTCTGTTAACCTGCCAAAAAATGGACAAGGAAATAAACATAAAAATAGACAAAGAAATTCCGAAATATGTTTGAATACTCATGATATTGCTTGTTGGAATGCTGATATTGTTCTTTTAGGACACGATCATACCTCAAGAAGTTTTAAAAAAGGAGATAAACTGATTGCCGCTTATGTAGGATCTCCGTATAACATTTTTGAAAATGAATGGGTTTCTAGAGGTGTAGTAATATGCGATATTGAAAAAGACAATATCAGTTTAAAACTTAGACGTTTGGAATGTCCCAGGGATTTTAAAGTAAAAGCAAAAAATAAGCATACAGCAAATGAAATTAAAGAAAAATATAGCCCTATTCCTGTTGGTGAGTATACCTGGGAACTATTGTCTCCTTTAAATATAAATGCAAATGACTAAATGTTAAATAAAAATCTTAAGGAGTGCTTTTATGACTATTACAAATTATCCAGATAAAATAATGTTAATACAAAATAGCTTTTCAACGATACTTCTTGATGCTATTCAATTTTATCCCCAGGAGTCAAAGAAACATAAGGCTGAATCTCATGGTCTTTTATTTGGTAATATTCAAAAAGGCGTTTTCGAGTGTGATTATGTTTTTCCGGTTGGTAATGTAGCATCCAGGAAAGCCGATGAAATAACAAGTAACCCCAAAGTGGACGAAGCTATTCAGAATGCAAAACATTTATTATTTACTTCAAAATGTTGTGGCACCTACCATAGCCATCCTAATACATTAAGTTTTAAAGGCTGGGCAGGGCCCAGTAATGCTGATGTCCTTTATTCAAAAGGATTAAAACTTCCTTACATGATTATTATTGCTATCTCAAGAAATGCTCTATTTGAAAAGAAATTAACAATCGAGTGTCTTTGTGGTGAAAGAAAAGAGTATTTGTATGAAAAAAAAGCAGGAGGTCATGATGCTCCACGAGAAACTATAATTGAGGGCGAAGCTGCTTATATAATAGGGAAATTTAAGAAATATACGTTTGAAATGAGGGCGTACAAATACGAAGATAATTGTCTTAAGGATATAAATCTAACTTCTTCCGAGGCCAAGATGTTAATAGAATTAATCAAAAATGATTTAGCTATTAAAAACCTAACGCCAGAGATGACTTATGGTCTAAGAAAGATTGAATATGATTTTAGGGTATTAAGTATGCCAGAGAATAGGAATATTGATAGAGTTATGCAAAATTTACAGTATCATATAAATAGAATGAAGACTACAAACGATAATTAGAAGTCTGGGCAAAGTTAGATATAGATGAATTCCGTTTTACTGATAGTATCTATCAGTAATTATTTCATCAATTTCTATTTCACTAAGTTTTCTTCTTAAAAATCGCAGAACTGAAAAAACGGCATAAATTAAAGCTACCTTTCCCTGGAAGAGTGGGAGGTAGCTTTTTATTTAGTCCCTGAGGTACATAATGTGTCTAATGTCTATTAGGGAAGTTTGAAGGCTAACGGAGTCGAAGAAGTGAATAGTTGTATCGATAAACAATATTCTTTGAAGGAGTTTGTCATGAAGAACATTTATGTAAATCTTGAAAATTGCTATGGTATACCCAAATTTAAGTATACTTTTGAATTTAATTCCGTAGACAAAAAAGCTCATTTAATTTATGCACCTAATGGTGTCATGAAAACCTCTTTCGCAAACACGATGAAAGATATTTGCACAGATATTGATTCAAAAGACTGCTTTTATCCTGAGCGAACCACAGTAAGATGTGTTAAATTCGACGATGATAAAGGAATCGACCTTACTAAAAATGATATTTTAGTCATAGAGCCCTATACAGAGAATTATAAATCTGAAAATATGAGCATTCTCCTTGCTAATGAAGAGTTGAAAGAGGAGTATGAACGAATCCATAGTGAAATAAATGAAAAAATGAGCAAAGTATTTACGATTTTGAACAATTCTTCTGGAAAACGTGGTTCTGAGGACATTCTAGCAACTGACTTTGACTTTCTTCCAAAAAATATATTTGAGTGTTTGGAGACAATATTAACAGAATATAATAGCGCTGAAGTAATTGACTTTTCACATGTTAAGTATCGGTATGGAAAACTTTTTACAGCAGATTCAGAAAAAATACTGGCTGATGGTACTGTAATAAGTCAATTACAGTCTTACATAGAACAATATGAGAAACTTCTCTCAGAATCGGCTGTTTTTAAAGCTGCATTTAATCACAACAGTGCTGAAGATGTATTAAAAACATTGGGCAAAGAGGGTTTTTTCAAAGCTAACCATAAAATCCTACTAGCTAATTCCGAAACTTCTGTAGATGAAAATGAATTCAGGAAAACAATTGCTGAAGAGAAAGCGCGTATTCTTGATGTAGCTTTGGCTGATGAATTTAAGAAAATTGACGATCTATTATCTTCGAAAGCTGGAACAAAAGCACTTAGGGATTTTATTTTTGAGAATCGTGAAATCATTCCTGAATTAATTGATTTAAAAGCGCTTAAGAAAAAGATATGGATTTCATATTTATTCAAAGATTTATCAGTTTTTCAAGAAGCTATTTTGAATTATCAAAATAACAAGAGGCGACTTGTAGAGATAGTTGAAATTGCAAAATCTCAAACTTCGAAATGGAATGAAATAGTCTTGCAATTCAATGAAAGATTTAGCAATATGCCGTTTTGCTTAGATGTTGCCAATAGAGATGATGTTGTCTTGAAAAGTAAACTACCATCAATATCATTTATATATAAAGACAGAGGTGAAGAAACTAGTGTTGAAGAAAAGGATTTAATCCTTCACTTAAGTAATGGGGAAAAGAAAGCACTTTATCTACTGAATATATTGTTTGAACTTCAAGCACGTAAAGAAATGGGAATATCGACATTTCTCATTATGGATGATATCGCAGACTCATTTGATTATAGAAACAAGTATGCAATTATAGAGTATATCAAAGACATTGTTGATTACGATTTGTTCATGCCAGTAATATTAACTCATAATTTTGACTTTTATAGAACTGTCGCTGGTCGAATTGAAATTAAACCCACTTCACATTTTGTGTTAAAAAATAATAATGTGGTGACAGTCATTCATGGGCAGTACTTTGAAAATGTATTTGATTCATGGCGAACGAATATTTATTCAAATCATACAGTGTTTCTTTCATCAATAGCATTTGTTAGAAATCTAATCGAATATATCAAAGGAAGAACTGATGCTACGTATATAAACTTAACCAGCCTTTTGCATTACAAAAAAAATTCGATAGATGGAGCAATGGCAACAGAAGATATAAAAAATTCAGATGTAATGAATTGGTATTGTAATGAGTGGGGCCGTGATTTATCAAAATTTACTCAAGATCCATCACAAAAAACAATTGATTTGTTAACTCAAATAGCAGATGATATTGTAAGTAATTCAATGGAAGCAATTGAAATAGAGAAAAAAATCGTTTTATCCATTGCTATCAGATTAAAAACTGAGAAATATATGATTAGTAGAATCAACGATGACGCTAAAATCAATTTAATTAAAGGAAACCAGACACGAAAATTGAGAGACTTAATATTTTTTAACAATTCAATCTCAAATGACATGAAAATTCAGGAAATAATTGAGAGAGTTCTAATTATTACATCAGAGAATATACATATCAATTCTTTTATGTATGAACCTATAGTCGATATGTCGCTAGGTGAATTAATCCAATTATATAATGACGTCAAAACGAATCTATAATAGTTGAACCTTTTAGAACTGTCCATTAGGCTAATAATGGGAGTGCGACAAGAAGCGGCTTCTTCTTGAAAGGTTAGTGCAGACAAGTGTCTGATATTCCAGTAGTAGGAATATTCCCATCCGAAACTGCATCGGGAGCAATCCTGATGTGGGTTGCATGAGGAAAAGCCTAACTGGTTGCCTAGTATCCATGGCAATTATGGGCAAGGGAAAGGTTGGCATGGTTTACGATTAAGCGTCGTCATTAGCAGCAATGGTTGGGATATGTTAGCCATTGTATTGCAGATTAGAAAACGCAGCTTCCTATATGCGTATGTTACTACCTACATATCTGCCGGTGTATTGAATAAACCTAACCCATCCGTATCTAATAGAAGCTGAACGAACTTGGTAAGTCCTATGGAGTCCATTTCTGGTAGGTCGACCGCAAGGGAAGATACAATCTCCAGAGGATAGAGGATGGTGCAATTATCATAATCATGTTTGTGCGAAAAAGACGTTTCAAACCTTGGATAAAAACATATTTAGATATTTATGGTTATGGGCAAAGAGAAGACACCCGATGAAATCAAAGACATGGCGGAAAAACAAGTACTTTGCTCAAATCAAAACAAGAGATTGGATATTCAAATCAGAAAACGCAACTTTACATTTTGCTAGTGACTTTAAAATTAAAAGACACGTGTTAATAAAGTTTGATGCCAATCCATATCTAGATGTGTTTGATTCTTACTATTTGAAAAGGAAAGCTTGCTAACCACTGGTACTGGTTAGTTATAAATAACTTGAGCCGTATGACGTGAAAGTGTTATGTACGGTTCTTAGGGGAGAACGAGGGAGTAATCCCTCTGACTTACCCGACTATTTCGTGCATTACGATTAAATAAATACATACATGGTGAGGTAGAGAAATGAGCGTTAAAGAATTATTTGATGAAATAGTAGATGCAAATCCTTCAAATGAAGCTGAAGTAGAAACTAAAATTCTTCTAAATATATTTAAGTTACTAGGTTTTAACTATCAAGATAGAGCAGATAAAATTAAAGTCAAAATGAACTTTGGAAGAGAACAAAAAACTAAAATTGCAGATTTTATTCTATACAATGGAACAGATCGAACAGTAAATAATTCATTAATTGCTGTTGAGACAAAAAAAACTACTGAAAGTATCTCAGGAGCGGAAGGTCAAGCTATTTCGTATTCTGCTTGGGCGGGAACCCCTTATTTTATGGTATGTAATGGTATAGAAATTATGGTAGCAAAGCATACAGCTTTTTCAACAGAAGTCGAAAAGGTAAGCATTCGAATAGATGAGATTCATTCAAAATTTAATGTAATTTATGACTTTTCTAACAAAACCGAAGTTATTCTGAATAAAGAAAGACTTGCATATATAACTAAATACTTCCCTAAAATAGAAAATTTACCTCCTGTTGATTTTTTTAGGGAGTATCTTGATAAGTTCAAAACAAGATTTTCGTATCATGGAAACTTTTCTGAACCACTAACAGGAGATAATAGAGTACCGATTGATTTACCAGTGAGTATTAATTTAAATGAAAAAAACTATATGCCACAATTACTTACAGAAGACATAATAAATAGCGAGATGTTTGTAGTGATTGAAGGAGAACCAGGAAGTGGAAAATCAACTCTCTGTAATAAGCTCGCATATTTACTATCTGAAAAAATAGTATCTGAGAATATTAATACGGTTCCAATATTTGTATCATTAAGAACTAGTATTCCAAAAGATATATTTACGGCTTTCAAATATTCTTGTGATGAATTGGGTGTAAGTGTATTTGAGAATATTTATAGAGATAAGATTAATAACATTAGTCCCATTCTAATCTTAGACGGATTTGATGAAGTCTCTGATTTGGAGAATGGATCTAAAAATCTAGGAAGGCTCATAAATGATTCGAATATACATTCTCTAGTAATTACTTCTAGACCCCATACGATTAATGAATTGAATATAATTTCTCATAATCTAAGATTTGCTACAATCAATAAACTGACAAAGTCCGAAATTTCTAATATTGCTGAACGGTTTAAAATCGATGTTAATTATTTAGAAAATATAAGTGGGTTAGATATAAGTTCTCCTATACAACTTTTAATGATTATAAAACTATATAATGAAGGTTATTTGGAAAAGCATTTTTCTTTGTTTGAATTATATAGAAAATATATTGTAATCTTAACGAAATATTACAACAAAGAGTGCGATGAGAATTATATTGATAAATTATTGAATACACTTGGGGAAGTTGCTAATTTAGTCGTTAAATATGAGCATTTAGGTGAAAAAATTAGTTTAAGTAAGTTATACAATATGATTCAGAAACCTGCATACTTTGGTGATTTAATAAAATGTGGTTTAGTAACATCTAAGTCGGGAAATGCTTCATTTCTACATAAAACATTCGAAGAATATGGAATAGCCTATATTTTGTTGGAATGTGTAAATAACTTAGATGAACAGAAAATAAAATCTGTATCTATTAGTTCAGATGAAGTCTATAGAGTAATTGCATCTAATATAAGTGATTCGAACAAACAGAATCTATTCATACTCTTAAAAAGTAAATCTAATAAGGTAAGAAAAAGGGCAATAGGGATATTAAAATATATTGGATTAAGTGAAGCTGATGAGTATAAGCTAATAGAAACCTTAAAGGTAGAAAGTAGCCAAAAAGTTAAAAGAACAATTTTTAGAATGCTGGCTTATACCAAAAAAGGAGATATTTTAATTAATCTTCTACAGTATAAAGGGATTAGCAGAACAGATAAAAAAGATTATTTTAAAGTTTCATACAATTCCGATGCTTTAAAAGAGGCCATTTCTATAATAAGCTTGGGTTTTGAAAAGTTTTATAATTTAAAAATATCGTATTGGGTGCTATTTTATGCTTTGCATGATGGGGCATTATATAAGTTTAATTTTGAGTTGTTAGAATTAATTATTAATGATGATGCTTTTGAAAAAAGAGAAGTGTTTAATTTACTTACAAGTAAAGACAGATGTATTAGTTATTATTTCATTATGCGCTTGTATTTTATGTTAGGTAATGCAAAAGAGATATTATATTTGTTTAGAAAGGATTTCATTAACATGGGAGAATATGATCAAGAATTAAAAAAATATCTACTTGAAACCCTTAGAAATATAGATGGATTAAAACAGGATGACCTTCTTAAATTAGAGAAGCTTGCAGAAAATTTATAAGATTACAGTATCTAATTAAATAATTGATTGACTATCTGATAATTTAACAAGATTCATCGAAATACTTCAGCTAACTTCGAATTCACAGAAATTAGCTGAAGTCACGGTACTTGCGGTTGCGCAAGTACCGTGACAAGCTTGGCCCTGATGGTCAAACCGCTAACTTCGTGAATTCGCCTCTCGTTAAATGAAATTGGTCAAGGTTAATATTCTTTAATAAATAGGAAAGTTTACTGAAATTTTTTAGGGAGGGATAAATATAAGTATGAACAGGGAACTCAATAAGGAAATATACTCCTATGCAATTACTAAGCTAGAGCATAAACTTGATGCTAATAAACATATTGAAAATAAAAGTATATTATTATTGCAAGCAACAGCAGTATTTATAACATTATTTATATTTTTTATTGATAAAAGCTATAATTATAAAATTTGCTCTGAAATATTAACTTTCTTAAAACTATCATTTTATATATCACTATCCGCAACGTGTATCATTATTTTTATTTTATTAAATTATGGTATCTTTGGTAAGAGGAATTATATGGATACTTTGTTGCCTAGTCAAATTTTAGAACAAAATCTTTCTAACCTAGAAGACCATTATGAAAAATTAATATATGATTTTTCGGAATCTATAAATAGTGTTCAAAAGAAAAATGAATTTATGGCACAACTATTAAAGTGGGCTTTAAGGATATTTATTATCTCAATTTTAATTTTAATCATATTGGGAATATTATTGTTATTTGGGGGTTAATAAAATGAATGAAAATGGAAAATTGTATACTGTCAACGAATTACTCCAAGAACTAAAAAAACATGATGGGGATGAAAAAATAACTGTATTTTTCCATAATAATAGATCTGGACGCGGATATGGTACTACCCAAACAATGGTATACGGAGCTAGAAACTTTACTTTGTTTTTCGATTCTGTAGGATATGTTAAAGATGGTGAAGGTGAAGCTAAACAACTTGATGTAGCTCCTTTTGTGAAAGATGGACAGGGGTATGCTTCGTTAAATACAATTGAAAATGTTTTGAATATAAACATAAATCATATCCTTATGAAAAATATTATTATAATAAATAATTCTGGTGCTCTAATAATATTTGAACTAAATTCTAACTTGGTATTATTGGATGGGATAACAGAAAAAAGAATTAAGGGGATGCCTATTTTAAAAGAAGAAAAGATTTTTCTTCCTTTAGACTATATTATCGAACTATTAGAAATGGAATTTCAATATATTCGAGCAGCTGATGGGAGTATTACTGCAATTACAATTTATTAAACTTCAGCTCAATCCTCCCCCATTTATTTCCAATTGAATATAAGGGGGGAGGTATAAAGAAACATCCTTTAAAACTAACCTAAAGAAATAGCTAGAATACCGGAAGCCTAAAAAACCCAAATAATCCAAATAAAATAACATCATAAAAAAATATTAGTCTGCAATGAAATTTAAACAACATATTAGATTTTAATAGCTCCTAATATTAAAAAATTATCAAGTTAATATAATTGAAAATTTAATAAGATTATTACTTTGGAAGTAGATAATAGATTATTCTTGTTGCTTTATAACGGCCATTATATAACAGATGCATATAAAAACCCTAAGGGCAAAATTCTAAAGGCTTACAGGGCAAATTAGAGTGGCATAATAAAACTGAGCAAGCTCAGTTTTAAGTTGAGGTTAAGGTAAAGGTTGAAAATTAATTTAAGGTAAATGTTAAGGTTGAGGTTTGTGAATGAGTATTTAAAAAGGTTTAAAATAAAAAACATAAGTTAAGATGATCTTTTTATTTTTAAGCTGGGGAGGGGGTTGAAACATAATTAATCCGACAAGTATATAAATTTTTCTTTCTAGTTTACATAACATTTATTATGGGAAGTGGGAATTTAAATTAATAATAAGCATTAGATTTGTAAATCCTTTTATAATATATCCTCAAAATCTACAAGTATTGTTTCGTAATCTTTTTTATTATTAGGTTCTAAACATGAACAGCAATTATCGCAGATTTTCGCAGAATTCAAATCACAAAGCATACACGCCTGACATCTATCACATTTTTTATCCTCGCTTAAAACACAGAAGTTTTTATTCATTATTAACCCCCCTATTCTTAAATTATTTTAACATGTATTATACTCAAAAAAAATAAATAAAGAAGAAAAACCTTCTTTATTTATATAAGGGTATCTCAATAAGTTGTCCAGGGTATATAGTGTCTCCAATATTATTAATACTTTTAATTTCAAATATCATTTTTCTTAAATCTATTTTATTGTTATCGTATTTTTCTGCCAATAACCAAAGGTTATCACCAGGCTTAACAATTACTTGGATTAACTCTACATCTTTATCGGAATTGGCACTACTAGTTACCAAACCTATGCTTAATGTAATAAAAATTATTATAGAAAACATAAAACTTGTTTTAAGTAAGCCCTTTTTCCAATTTAGATTTCTTTTATTATTCATTAATATCCACCTCCGAACAAATGTTCTGTAGTTACTATAGTTATAGTAACACGAACATTTGTTCTTAGTCAATACTTTTTTTCGAACACTTGTTTGTACTGGATATTAATATATGTTATAATTAATTTAATAATTAATTTGAAAAATGAGATTGATAAATAACCGATGTGGAGGTCTTTATGGTTAATATATCAGCAAGACAAATGGAAATATTGAATTTTATTAAATCAGAGCTGCGTTCGAAAGGGTATCCTCCTTCTGTACGGGAAATAGGTGAAGCTGTAGGTTTAAATTCCAGTTCTACGGTACATGGTCATCTTTTACAACTAGAAAAAAAAGGCTTCATTCGACGGGATCCTACAAAACCTAGGGCTATTGAAATAGTAAATACTGAATCCCAAGGTAATAAGTTTACTAAAGAAATATTTAATGTTCCCATTCTTGGTCAAGTTGCAGCTGGAAATCCTATTCTTGCCGAAGAAAATATCGAAGATGTATTTCCACTGCCTTGGGAGATTGTTAGATCTGAACATGTATTTATGCTGCGTGTGGTCGGTGACAGTATGATAAATGCAGGAATCTTAAACGGTGATTTAGTGCTTGTTCGCCAACAAAATACTGCCAGAAACGGTGAAATAGTAGTTGCTTTAATAGAAACTGAGGCTACGGTGAAAAGGTTCTTCTTAGAAAAAGATTGCATTAGATTACAACCTGAAAATGATGCATTAGAACCGATTTATTCTAAAGATGCTCAAATAATAGGAAAAGTTATTGGTGTTTACAGACAAATTCACTAAACATTAAACCCCCACAAATTAACCTTTCGTTAATTTGTGGGGGTTTAATGTTATAATCATCAAGTATAAGACTAATAGCTATTTTAGTAGGGGAATTGTGGAGGGCGCTTTGGGCATGACATAAATTTTAGGATTCTCTGGTAAAGTCTTAAGCACCATATCTATTGCATGTTGTAGAGTCTCAGCTTTTTCAACCTGCATTATCTCAGCAGTAGCTTCATCAATTCCGTCAGCTACCAGTATTACTCTAGCTTTGTTTAAGGAAGTACCCCATAAATACGCTTTATGAGCACCTACCTTAAACTCTTGTTTGGAGAAATTATCGAGAATATCCTGAGGAGTTTTACTAAGTTGCATAGTATTTGTAAAAAGTTCCTCCCCTACCCCTTCTAAACATTCAGCTGCCAATATTATTGTTCCTTCATCTTTTACAGCAATTGCTGCATGAAGTAAGGCTTTTTGAGCTTGATAAAGATTTACATCTTTAGGAAAGCCTCCGCTAGCAGCAATTACAAGATCAGCAGCTTGATTTAACTCAACCTGCAAAGCTTTTCTTGCAGCTTCAACTCCAACTTGATGAGCTTTAATAAAATGTCCAGCTACAGCTTTTACTACTTCTTTTTTACTGTTTAGTATTACATTTACTATGAAATCGATGCCAATTTTTTCACCAATTTCGTCGATATCTCCTCGAACGGGATTACCTTCTAAATTACCTAAGGTTGCTTGAGGATGGGTTAGCATAGCATGATTTGCTTGAACTAGTTTTTCTCCTCCTAAGCCGATTACAACACCTTTGGCGCCACCGCTTATTCCAACAAATTGATGGGGGTCTATTACACCTAAAACTATTCTAGCATCTGCTTCGATATAATGTTTATTGATAACTATTGGTGTATTCCGAGAAGACTTCCCTAAATAAGTCAAATTTTCACCATCCCATGCATCATGGGAAATGATTTTTATTTGTTTAGCTAATTCTTCACCAACTAATTCAACAAATTCCTCTTCTGGTGAAACACGATGCAGCCCTGTCCCTATCAATAAGGTAATCTGTTCCTTTTTTATACCAATTGCTTCTAATTCAGCAATTAAAGGGGGTAAAATAAGTTTATTCGGGACAGGTCGTGTCAGGTCGCTAGTTACTATTACAACATTTTTGGCACCTTTTAGGTTGGATAAAGAAGCTCCAACGGGGTTTTTAAGTGCATGAATAATTTCGTCACTGCTTGGGCGCACAACAGCATCTTCCGAAATAGAAATAATCTCATATGAAAAGGGAATCTGTCCAGTAATATAATTTTTCCCGTACGGAAGTTTGATATGATTCATAAAAAACACCTTCTTAATTTTAGAATAGTATTCCCGGCGGGGTTGGAACCTTTAAAAATACTTTAAAGGCAGCATAAACTAACCCCATTACTACTATACCTAAAACTCCCAATTTTGCAAAGACCTTTAATCCTATACTCCTATCTCCTAAAAGCCATGTAAGAATAATTATAAAAAAGAAACTGGTGACATAAAATCCAATAGTTTTAAGAGCAAAGTAATAAATTATTGTCGCAATAATTGAGGTTAACACCCTATTATACTTTGTCCCTTCAAAGGGTTTTCCTTGGATCAATGCTTTTGGAAAAAATATTGATTGAATAAGTAGGGCAAATGCTAAAAATGCTGTGATGGCAATAACTGTTTGGGGATAAATATGAGCAGGTGGTCTAATTCCTGCTGCGTCAGTCCAGAAGAAATAACAGAGGGCTAAAATAAGGGTAGATATTATATAGTTTATTTTACGCATCGACATAGTTTATCCACTCCTTACGCATTTTCTAATTTATTTTTACGGGATTTTTTTACACGAACATATATAGGTGAAACAATAGCCATGATACACATAAAGATTAAAAAGGCACTAATAGGTCTGGCTACAAAGGTATCAAACATTGAGCCCGATGCTTTAGCCATTAATAAGGATAATGAAAAACCTTCTTCGGCAAGGGTTCCTAAGATTAATCCTAAAACAATGGGACCAGGTTCGAATCCTACTTTTAGCGTAATAAAACCTATGATACCACAAACAATCATTATGACAATATCAAACAAATTATTTCTTATAGCATAACTGCCAATAACTGAAAGAACAATTACAATTGTGGCAATGTAATGGGAAGGAACATTTAATACTTGAGCAAAAAGGCGCATACCTAAAAAACCAACAAATAGCATTAAGAGATTAACTACAATCAAGCCGATAATAAATGTGTAGGCAATATCACCCGTTTGAATAAACAGCTTTGCACCAGGCTGTAGGCCATGAATAAGTAAACCACCTAATAATACTGCAGCTACCGGACTTCCAGGAATTCCTAGGGATAAAAGTGGAATTAAAGAAGAACTAACAGTGGCATTATTAGAAGACTCACTAGCTACTACACCTTCAATTTCTCCTTTGCCAAAGGTTTCAGGATTCTTAGACCAACGCTTAGCTTCATTATAGGCTACAAAGGAAGCTACATTTCCACCTGCACCAGGAAGTATGCCAACAAAGGTGCCTATTAGTGATGATCTTAATAAGTTTTTCTTAGAAAACTTTAACATATGTCCAAATACTTTTCCAATAACTCCTTTATTTGGTGAGTATTCAGCAAGATATTTTTGATTTTCGTCAACCAAGGTTAACACCTGAGCAAAAGAGAAAAATCCAATCATTGCCGGAATTAAAGTAATACCTCCAATTAAAGGGCGGTAATCAAAAATAAACCTTGAATGACCTGTTACTGGGTCTATTCCAATTGTTGCTAGTAAAAGGCCTAATACTCCACCTAAAAGACCCTTAATCATATTCCCTTCGGATAACGAACTGATAATTGTTAAGCCGAAAATTGCCATCCAGAAATATTCGGGTGACCCAAATTTTAAGGAAACTAAAGCTAATGGCTGAGTAGCAACTAGTAGAAAAATAGTACCAATAACACCACCAATAACAGAACTCACTAATGCAGTAAATAGAGCTTCGTCAGCTCTCCCCTGTTTAGTAAGAGGGTAGCCATCAAAGGTTGTACAAACAGCTGATGGAGTTCCGGGAGTATTTATTAAAATAGCTGAGTTAGCACCACCATAAATTGCTCCGGTATACATAGCACCTAACATTAAAAGGCCGGTAGCGGGATCCATACCAAAAGTTAGCGGTACGAGCAAGGCAACTCCCATAGTAGCTGATAATCCTGGGAGAGTTCCAATAGCAATTCCTCCGGCAAGGGCCAAACTCATAATTAAAATATTCATTGGATGTAAAGCATTTTGAAAACCAATTAAAAAATCTGCCAGCAATTCTTGACCCTCCTTAGCTTTAAAACCGGGAGGAGTACTCCTCCCGGTTTTAAAATAAGCAATTTATTTCTTATCTAGTAAATCATATTCTTCTAACAACTTAGTTGCTGTTTCAACTTCTTTCTTCAAATCGTCATATACTTTTTCGCCATCTTTCCATTCCTCTGGTTGTCCAATTTTCTCCATATCTTTTAGATATTCAGGATTTTTAGCAATGTTTTCAAAGCCTTCTTTTAAACGGGCTAATTTTTCAGGAGCAATATCTTTTGGTGCCGCGAATAATCTGGTAATACCTTGAGTCATATCAAGACCTAATTCTTTAAATGTCGGAACCTCGGGGGCTAAATAATGTCTTTCTTCAGTTGTGATGCCTAAAATTTTATATTTGTCCAAATCCCGCATAACATCATTTAAGTTCCCCATAATTGCATTAACATGTCCGCCTTGTAATGCAACAATTTGGTCTGCAGCACCCTTATAAGGTATCAATGTAAATTCCGTACCAGTTAGATTCATAAAATTCAAGGAAGCTATATGGTGACCGCTAAAAGTACCTACATTACCTAGAGTAATTTGACCAGGTTTTGCTTTTGCATCATCAATTAATTCCTGAAGTGTATTATACTTACTATCCTTCAATACAGCAATTAATTGAGGATCATTAACCATTTGGCCAATATATGCAAAACTATCAATATTAAACTCTGTTTCTCTAGCTAGTGGCTGTAAAATAATATGTGGAACATTTAAACCACCAATTACATAGCCATCAGCCTTTGATTTTGCAAGCTCCGTAAAGCCAACTTCTCCACCAGCACCTTCTTTATAAGTAATAATCATATTAACGCCAAACTCTTCTTTAAAATACTTTTCAACAATTCTAGCTTGGACATCACTAGACCCACCGGCAGTAAATGGAATAATTACAGTTATATCTTTTGACGGATACGTTTCTTCTGCTTTACCACCATCTTGCTGTTTTTCCTCTGCTTTTTGGCAACCGGCCAATCCTAAAGTTAAAAGGAAACCAATAATCAATAATACAGCAATTAACTTTTTATTCATTTTCATCCTCCTGATTAATTATATTTTATGGTTTTTAGTAGTACCGTTTTTTAGATGTTCGGTACTATTAAAATTAGATACTTAAACCAACTCTGTGGATAGCAAAACCAGTTCTTTCTAAAAGAATATCAGCTTTTGTCATTTTGCCGTTTAAGGTAGCTACGACTTCATTGTAGATTACGTCACCAGCTTCTTCTAAGCTCATTGTTCCAGCTAAGATACCAGAAAGATCCAGGTCAACAGTATCGTTCATCCGCTGCCAAGAGTTAATGTTACCGGTAATTTTAATCGTAGGCATGATAGGATGGCTGATAGTATGTCCGCCGCCGGTGGAGAATACCATTAACTGTGAACCTGCTGCAGCGATACCTGTAATGGACTCTGCGCCATGACCAGGAGTATTCATCATATACACAC
>Ga0209643_1000707_pt1 | contig 46540 bp, 42 predicted proteins | sample AutmiccBRH37_all_FD_187383 | JGI IMG/M metagenome (GOLD analysis project Ga0209643, IMG submission 187383) | Deep subsurface microbial communities from Mt. Terri, Switzerland - Autotrophic microbial communities BRH/37_all (SPAdes) (version 2) | ecosystem: Environmental > Aquatic > Deep...
CCGGCTGCGTCCTGCAGCCGGCTCGGCATTCCGTAGGCTCGGTCGTTAAGAGACAGTAGCAGCCTCCGGCACATTCCGCACGGACTTAAATCACTCCCCCTCACTGCATGTCGCTGTGGGGTCGCTTGAGGGTCGCTTTTAAGGCAGCCTGTCACCATTCTGGATTCTGGCTTCTGGATTCTGGATTCCCAAGCGCCCGTCAGGGCGTTTTTTTATCTCAGAAAAATATACCTTTCCAAAGTCCGGTTCCATGGGGACCAGGATGAATTCTCCTCCACTTTATCGTCCAGCGCCTTTGAAAAGGCGTCAACCACTGTGTCCAGCATATCCAGTATATGTATTACGGCGGCCTCCGGAAATTTTGGCTTTTTGGGAGACTGCCATTCGTAGAGCCCGTGATGGCTGGTAATGATGTGAAGTATCTTTAGCCTCAGGTCTCCCGGGAAGGCGTCTTCCCCTTCCAGACTGCCAATCCTCCTGTCCACCTCTCCCACACCGGTGACTATGTGGCCCAACAGCCGCCCTTCGTCGGTGAAATCAATGTATCTGTCGCAACTGTATTCCTGTATCTTTCCAATGTCGTGAAGAATAGACCCGGTGACAAGAAGGTCGGTATCCAGCCTGGGGTAAAGCCTGGAGGCGGACACCGAGGCCCTGGCAACATTCAGGGTGTGCTCCAGTAGTCCCCCCAGGTATGCCTGGTGGTTGGCCTTTGCCGCCGGGATGGTGCAAAAATCAGCCACCCACTTTTCATCCTCAAAGAAGCACAGCAGCAGTTTTCTAAGATGCCGGTTTTTTACCGAGTCAACCATTCCCCTTAGTTCAGCCAGCATTTCCCCTGTATCTCTGGGGGACGACGGCAAAAAATCCCTGGGATTATATTCATTTTCGGAACAAACCCGGTATGATGAAATATTTATCTGTATGGCTCCGTTGTATTCATTGGCATTACCCTTTATTTCCAGCAAATCACCGGTATTGATCATAACAAAGGCGTCCTCGGCCTTCTCCCATATCTTTGCCTCCACCTGCCCTGTGCTGTCCCCCAGAAAAAGAGTCAAAAAGTGTCCGGGCTTGCCTTTGTACGGATTCAGCCTTTTTCCCTTGAGTATAAATTTTGACACAAATTTCATTCCACTTTTTATATCTGCAACATTAACCCTTGACAAATCGCTTCCTCCCCAAATTAAATAAAAAGCCTGATTTATATCATATGGGCCCTCAGGGACGAGAGTGTTCCGTCCAGCTTACCCCCGGCCTCCAGACTCCGTACCAGGGCTTCCACCCTTTGATATCTCTGCGGGTCATTCATATGATCAAGACTCCTGTACTGCCCCCATCTCTTCCCCATCCGGAAATTAACCCTGTCCTTTTCCGGCATTGAAAGGTACCGATCCATTACTGAGATAATGTATTCCTTCTGTTCCGGCAGCTTCCCCTGCACCTCTTCCAGCAGGTTCAGCATGTGATCGCTGACCACCTGGCTGTCTATGCCCTCCAGTTTTTCAATCATCAGCCTTTCACCGGCCACTATCTCATCCTCGGTCTGCTCGGTAAACTCCCCGCATACAAGCTTATGGTACAGGGGAGTCTCCTCCGGTACAGCCAGGGTTCGCAGCCGTATGAAGTGAGGATTGATTTCATTTAGCACCCTGGCGGTTTCCAGAGGGTGTTCCTCAGACCACAGCCTGCCCCCCAGCCCCAGTAATACGTACTCGGAAAGAGAAATCCCGGCCTCCACCACCCGCCTCCCGGCTTCAATGTGATCCCGAGAGGTTACCCCTTTTTGCATAAACCTCAGTACGGCGTCCGATCCCGATTCCATTCCCACATGAATTCTGTTAAGGCCGGCCCCGCCAATTTCCTCCAGTTCCTGCCTGCTTTTTCTCACCAGGGTTGCCGATCTGGCGTAGGAGGTTATCCTCTCCACCGTGGGCAGCTTTTCCTTTAAATACCGCAGTGCCTCCACCAGCTCCGCTGTTTTCATTACCAGCGAATTGGCGTCTTGTATAAAAACTGTCCTGCCGCCCCTGAAAGCCCAGGAGGCCACGTGTATGAAAAGGTGATTACCTTCCCGGTGTATGTCGGCCAGCACATCCCGTTTAATCTCACCGCCGAAGCCCATGCGGAAAGACCTCTCCCTGATTCGGTCCAGTATGTGGGAAACGGTGTCGACATCCCTTTTTATCTCCACCACTGTCCGGCGGGAAAAAGCTTCATCACTGTATGTGCCGCAGAACAAACATTTGTTCCACGGGCAGTTCCTGGTAAATCTTAAAAGAAGGCTTTCCGCCTCACTGGGAGGTCTTATGGGACCCTGTTCAAAAATCACCCGCAACACCTCTTTTTATAACATCTCTGTCACCGGCGCAATGTGACCAATTACCGGTGGATCAAACTATTCAACAAAAACCTCTGAACTTCCTCCCTGAAAAAGGCAAGGCAATATTACTTTTACAAAGGGTGCAAAACCCTTCTTTCTTCTTCAATGTCATTGTTTACCAGCCGGCAGGACCGGATCACCGCCATTTCCCCAAACAGCCATTCAATGGCGGCAAAACCCGGGTAGTCTCCATTCCTGGTTCTTTCCGAAAAGGTGGGGCTCTGTACGGCAAAGCACCGGCCACGCCCTTTATCCAGCCGGACCGAGTCAAAACTGTGCTGGTGCCCCCAAAGAAATAAATCCGCCCCGGCGGCGGAAAAAAGTTTTATTACATTATCCGCCCCCGTCATTGCCTTATGTAAATTATTTTCAAACCTTACCAATGGATGATGACAGAAAACCACCTTTAAATGACCGGCAGGCGTTGCCTGCAGTATCCCTCTGGCCCTGGCCCGCTGACTGTCGGTCAGATAACCGTTAACAAAGCCGGCGGGATTGATGCCGTGGGCCGAGTTCAGTCCAAGAATCAAACAGCCCGGCCCCCGCACACAGGGATCTATGGGCCTGTCGATAATCTCCATCCACCTGTGGTATTTTCTCCCGGTAAATTGCCGGCCCACCGACATAACATTCCCCCAATATCCTATGTCGTGATTGCCGGGAACTACGGCTACCCTGGCTCCCGCTGACTCCACATCCCTTATCCAAGCAGCGGCGCCTTGATACTCCTCTTTACCCGCCCTGGAGGTCAAATCGCCGCTGATCAGCACGTAATCCATACCCTCTTTGGCAATCCATTTTTTTAAAAGGCTGACCTCCTGCGAATAATCCCTCTGGCTGAAATGTATATCTGTGAGGTGAAGCAGCGATACTTTGCCGGGCATGCCGACTTCTTGCCCGGGAATACGCAAATCCTCATCCCAGCATAAACCGCAAACCCTTTTGTTATCAGCCAGGTGCTCCCGGTGGGTTCTGTGCAAACAGACAGCGCAGCGCCTTCCGCCATTTCCTTTATATAACCGGCCAACCCTGCCCCCGCAAACACGGCAGTACTTTTTGGCCTCATACCTGTCCGTACTGGCTTCATAACCTAAATGGATCTTCTCACCAGATGGTCCTTTGGTCCCCATAATCTCCACCACGGTCTTTTTGCCTCCACAAAACTCACTACCGCCCATTCCTTCTTAACCACGGCATTTTCCGGGCCCGGTATTTCTCCCCCCACCGGATCAACCCCGGAATCGTTCCCATGAAGCAAAAGGGATTGTTCGGCCGTATTCCCATTGGGGATATTGATTTCCGGGTTAATAGTTTCCGGCCGTTCTTCCTGGACGGCCATCTCTGACGCCTCGTACTGGGTCGCCGGTTCTGCTGAGATATCTCCCGGGGATTCCGGCTGCGCCAGAGACAGAGGAGGATCACAGCAGCATTCTGCCATCCCTCCCGCCTCTGCCGCCATTTCTGCAGGAGAATTCTCCCCGGCCTGATCCGGCGTTATAAGAAACAGCCTGTCTTTTAAAACCGAAAGCTCAGCCCTTAGTTCCTGCAACTCGGTTATGGTACGGATTAATATATCCTTCTCTTCATTTTTCTTAAAACCCAACCCAAACATATAATCCCTCCATAATTTAACATTACTTATTATATTTGCCAGCAATTAAAATACTCCTGCATTTTTGTCCGGAGGGTGTCCTGCCGGGAATGGAGCATTCCCGGTCTATGTGCCGGGCCTGTTTATGCCTGTAATCTTTGTGAGACGTTTGCGATATGACGCCGGGCCGCTATCCCACACCGGGCGATAGCCCCCGGAGCTGCTGCCCGGAACGAAATAATTTCTTACTACTCCCTTTATAACTTTTCTGGCCAAATTGTTTCCCCCTTTGTATTTAGACTATATCAGTTATTCTCCCTGACAAAGAAATATTTATTTAGAAAATGAACTGTCAACAGAGCAGGAATTTAAATCCCACCGTAGAAAGTAAAATATTCAGGGCCGTTTTAAGTCGATAGCAGACAGAATAAATATTACAGACAGGAGAAGGGAGAGGTTCCAATGACCGCAGAACCCAAAAAATTTAAATTCAGTTTTCGAATCAATGCCCAGGCATGCATGGCATGCGCCGCCTGCGAACTGGAATGCAGGGACGAGGCCGTTTTCATCGATGATACCGTAAACTACGCCATAAACCAGGAAAACTGCAAAAGGTGCGCGCGCTGTCAGCGGGCCTGCCCCAGCGGGGCGGTAGAGAAGGTAATGAATGCCTAGCAAAAAAAACCCCTACTGAACAGTAGGGGAATATTTTTCACTATACACTTTTATACGAAAGGATGGGCGTCTATGCCACGGGATTGCGGCAGTTGCGGGGGCTGTGACAGCGATTGCAAAGCCCCTGAATACATAAATTCCGATGGGTACTCGGCAGTGCAGTGTCCTGCCTGTGAAACCGAAATCGTCATTGACAGGTCCTCAAACCTGAAAAAAGTTTCGTGTGAGCAATGCGGCACGGCAATAAAAATTGTACCGGTACTGCTTAACTAAAATGGGTATGCGTAAAAAGATTGGTTATTGGTTAATAGCTTCAATAAAAACAGCTCTGACCGATAAATTCCCTGATAAGTGAGTTGGAGGGAACCTCGTCGCAGGGCAGGGTGTTGAAAAAGCTCAGTATTTTCAAAAGTCTCCTGGCCTCGGAATACTGCGGGTAATACTTGGTAACCCCGTCTAAGAGTGGCTTCACGAACCCCTTCAACCCCGCCAGCTCATAAACCAGGGCTGAATTAAACATGGCGTCGGCCTCCTCCTGGAAGGGGAAAATGTTCTTCTCCTCCCCCCTCCTGACCATGGGCCATCTCTCCAGGGTCTGAACGGCGCTATAGCCCCTGTAATTATAGTCCCTGACCATCCGCCTTAGAAGCCTGAGGTCTGTTGTGTGAATACGGTTCTGGTTATCCAGGGACAGGTGAGTAATGGCGCTGACATATACCTTGAACTTCCGCCCCTTGGGAATGGATGAGGTCAGCCGGTCATTCAGCCCGTGAATGCCTTCCACCAGAATCAGATCATACCGGTTCAGTTTTAATTTCTCACCCATATACTCCCTCTGTCCGGTCTTAAAATTATAACGGGGGAGTTCTATTTCCTCTCCCTGTATTAACTTGATCAGGTGTTCATTGAAAAGGGGCCGGTCTATAGCCTCCAGGCTTTCAAAGTCATACTCTCCCCTTTCGTCCCGGGGAGTTTGTTCTCTGTTAACAAAATAATCATCCAATGATATGGCGTAGGGGGTTATTCCGTTTACCCTTAACTGTATGGACAGCCTTTTTGAAAATGTGGTTTTCCCGGATGAGGAAGGCCCTGCTATCAGTACTATCCTTATTCTGTCTATATTGGATACGATCATGTCGGCAATCTGGGATATCTTTTTTTCCTGAAAGGCCTCGGCCACCCTGATCAGATCGCCCGGATCTCCCCTTTCCAAAACCCTGTTCAATGAAACGACGTCCCTTACCTTTAGTACCTTTCCCCATTTTTCAGCCTCGAAAAAGACATTGGGCAGCTTGGCCAGCTCGATATATTCCGGTAAGGAAAGAGGGTCATCCTTCCTGGGAAGCTCCAAAATAAAGCCCGGCAGATAAAACCTCAGCCTGAAGTGTTCTAAAATGCTCAAACGGGGCACCACCGGCCCAAGTGTATAGTCATAAAAATCACCGCATTTGATCAGGTTAACCATGGGGGAATCCCAGTGGGAAAGAAGTTCAACCTTGTCCTTTATACCCCTCTCCCTGAAAAAAATTATAGCTTCCTCCAGGGAAAGAGACAGTCTTTCAAAGTTTTCACAGCCGCTTATAACAGACCTCATTCTTTTCTCAATTTTTTCTATATCCGAACCCTTCAGAGGCCTTTTAATCCTTATCTCACCGTAAATGGCGTTGGCCAGGGAGTGCTGGATAACCACCACACAGTCCGGTAAAACCTCCCGGGCCGCCCTGTTTAAAACCGTTATCAGCCCGCCCTGGTATACCCTCATTCCTTCGTCACTTTCCAGGTCCACAAACTGAAGATTGCAGTCTCCGTTTAATTCTGTTTTAAGATCCTCAAGGGAATTATTAATCCGAACGGCCACCACCGGTGATCGTCGGGATTCTTTATCAAATTTAGTTGCCTCCTCAACCGTGGAGCCGGCGGCTATTTTGAAAACTCCCGATCCCGGAATACTGACACTGATTAGTTTTTCGCCCGGTAGCGACTGATTTTCCATTGCAGTCATGTTTTTCCCCTCCGATTCTGTCAATGGCTGATTATACAATTATATAATTAACGAGTATTTTCTACAAACGGAAAAATAAAGGGGCGGAAAAAATTAATATGTTGCGCCAACTGCTTTATGGCATTGAAAAGCCGCAAACCATTTGCAGCACTTAAATCCCCGCATTCAAAAAAACTTTGTTTAATACCAGTCAATATCAATATACGGCAGTTTAGGCCAAAATCATTGAGCGCTTTTTATCTGGATTATATAATTAATTTTGGATACGTAAAAAAGGGGGGGACAGAATGAATCCGGCGGAGAAGGCTATTGAGGTCATCACCACTATTCTGGACAAATACACCGATCAGATGGATCTGCTGGATATTATTGAAATAGTTGACAACCTCCGAATTATTCTTGAGAACACAAGCTGTGAAGAGATAAATATAAATACCAATTGCGAGGGGGGATTAGCGTGTCAATAGACAGCACAGAGATTCACTCGGAAGTGAGGGAACTGGAGGAAATCATATCCCTTATCCAGGGTGTCAGTGATGTCGTAGTAATTTCAGTACACCAGTCTTCAGGAGACTCATTATTGCGGGCCTTTGTGGAGACTGAAGAAAACAACGGCTTGAACGCACAATCGATAATTAACTACTGTCTTAGGAAATCCACCCGCAAATGCGCCCCGGTTTCCGTAACCTTCGGAAAAATACCCAGAACTCCGTCAGGCAAGGTTGCCCGGCAGGTTTTACTGGAACAGTTCGCAGTCTCATAAAGACAGGTTTCATACAAAAACCGGCCCCCCACAGGCCGGTTTCTGCTTTGTCTATTTGATTTGACTCTTAAACGTGAGGTGAAAGATTTTTTTGTATCCTGCTCTTCTGCATTTTCACATACCGGGAAATCATTATTCTGTATATCTGATCTATCATTTCCGGATCGGCCCCCTTCATGGCCGCAATGGCGCGAACCCTCCTGAGCACCTCTTCCTCCCTGCCGGCGTCCCTGACGCTTTCAGGATCCTTTTTAAAGTTGCCAACCTTTTCCACCAGCCTGGTTCGAATTCCGATAAGGTCCACTATCTGGCTGTCCACCAGATCAATTTCAGCCCTTGCCTCTTCCAGCGATACCGTTCCGGGGGAGGATTCCTTTTCAGGTGGCGACACCGATCTGTCCATGGGATAGGATCCCAAAATTCTCAGGTATTCAGCCTTGCCGGACAGGGCCTTTATGGCTTCGCCCACACTATCGTCATCCCGGTGTCCTTCCAAATCAATAAAAAACATGTACTGACCCAGCTTTTTCTTGACAGGTCTGGATTCTATCCTGGTGAGGTTTATTTCTCTCAGAGTAAACTCCCTGAGAATTCCATACAAAGCTCCAGGTCGGTCCCTGGCAATTACAATAAGCGATGTCCGGCAGTCCGGGGCGGGGCCGGCATCTTCCCTGGACAGGATTATAAAGCGGGTGGCGTTATCACTGCTGTCCTGAATGTCTGCCGCCACCATTTCCAGGCCATAATCCCTGGCTGCAAGATTAGTCCCTATAGCCGCCCAAGGCTCCCCGGAAGCGGCCACCATACTGGCAGCCTGGGCCGTGCTGCTGGTATCGGCGGTTTCTGTTTCCGGAAGGCGGTTCGCCAGATATTCCCTGCACTGTGCCAGGGCCTGGGGATGGGACAGCACCTTTTTAATGTCAGAAATGGCGGTTCCGGACCTTACCAGAAGGTTGTGACGGATATTCATTATAACTTCGCCCCGGAACTTTATGCCGGGAGACTGGGCCACCAGGTCAAGTATCTGGTTTACCGCCCCTTCAATGGAGTTTTCCAGTGGAACAACCCCCTCGTCCAGCTGTCCTCTTTCCACTGCCGCCACTATTTGAGACATATTCCGGCAGCAGATGAGATCAGCCGGAAGGTTGCCGGCATATTTTATGGCAGCCGCCTCGGTGAAGGTTCCCGAAGGCCCCAGATAACCTACTTTTTTCATTTTGATCCCCCGTCTTTAGACTAATCTGCCAACTGCCGCCGCCACTGCCTTTATGTCTCCAGCCAGTTTACTGAATTCCTCCGGGCTGAGGGATTGATGGCCATCACACAGCGCCTTCTGTGGTTCAGGGTGTACCTCCACTATCAGTCCATCGGCTCCGGCGGCCACAGCCGCCAGGCTCATGGGTCCCACCAGCTTCCTCAAACCGGTGGCATGGCTGGGATCCACCACCACCGGAAGGTGTGAAAGACTCTTAACCATAGGTACCGCACTAAGATCCAGGGTGTTCCTGGTATAGGTCTCGAATGTTCTTATACCACGCTCACAAAGTATTATGCCGGCGTTACCTTCACTGGCTATATATTCCGCAGCCATAAGCCATTCTTCCATGGTGGCCGAAAGCCCCCTTTTCAAAAGAACCGGGTAACCAGCCCTGCCCACCGCCTGAAGCAGCCGGAAATTCTGCATATTTCTGGCGCCTATCTGAACCATATCCACATATTTAAGGGCTGTTTCCAGGCTCTGCAGGTCGATAATCTCAGTTACCGTGGCCAGCCCGTATTGTTTTGCCGCATCCGACAATATCCTGAGGCCTTCTTCCTCCAGTCCCTGGAAGCTGTAAGGAGAGGTTCTGGGCTTGAACGCCCCTCCCCTCAATATACCGGCTCCAGAAGCTTTTACCGCCCCGGCAGCCGCAAACATCTGCTCCGGGGTTTCCACGGCGCAGGGGCCGGCCATCAAAGCCAGACTGCGGCCACCAACCTTTACGTTTCCAACCTTAACCACCGAGTTCCCATCAACAGCCTCCCTGCTGACCAGCTTGAAGGGCTTCATAATGGGAACAACACTAATCACTCCGGGCATTACCTCAAGGCCCATGGAGGATATTGACCCCCGGTCCCCCACTGCGCCAATTACTATTCTCTCCACACCTTTTATAAGATGCGCATGCAGCCCGCTGCTTTCCAGTTTATCCACCACTGCGGCTATATTTTCCTCAGGGCTTTTTATGTCCATTACAATAATCATAGCTTTCCCGGCCCGACCCCGCTAAAGCGCAGGCTTTCTTTGCCGGGTCACCTGCCTTTCTTTAATTTGATGAATTTTATAAAATAAAAAAGCCCGCAATTCCACCCGTAGGGACGAAAGTTGCAGACTTCCGCGGTACCACCCTTGTTGGTCCGAAACCGGACCCTCTTAAAAAAGGTACTGAAAAAATTACCCCGGATAATAAAAAAACCTTCCATCCCTGTTCAGGGACGGAAAGCCTTGTTATCCGTGTTACCACCCTAATTGGCCGCCTCACGGCGCCGTCTTTCATGACGTTCCGGATAAGGCTAGCCCACTTATAAGGTACGGGAAATTGATCCGATACCCCTTCCCTTTAACGCAGGAATTGCGGCCCAGCCTACACACCGGCTGCCTGGTTTTTCAGGCGGTGGCTTCAGCCTGCATCTCCGGAGAGAACTTCTGCGGGTCATACCCTGAAGACGCTTACAGTCGGTGACGTCTCCTCCCTTAAGGGTTGTTTCCAGCCTACTTTTCTCCTTCATAGATTTTTTAGCAACTTTTAATTATATCTGTAATATACTATTCGAAGGGGGAAAAATCAAGTCAATTTTATCCGGAATTAATAATATTTTTTTAACGGGCTGTGCTATTCAACGTTATTATTCTGCCATTTATTAATTTTAACAACTTTTTAACTGTCAGTTCATTGACTTATTATAAAAATGGCATATAATTCAAATAACACAGTGTTGTAATATTCACTGTAAATATTCTATGAGGGGGGGTACCAAATGACAAAAGAGCTAATCGACCAAATTCTAAAAGACATTGGTCTGGAAAGTATTGATTTCGACGCCGAAACGGAAGACCGCTAGAATTTTGTTACACACCGGAAGTAGATTGTGTTTAAATACAAAATCTGCGATTGGAGGTAATACAGGTGCAGTCTAAAGCTAAAGGAAAATGAACGGGGGTAGGCAAAACAATTGTTGCCTGCCCCCGTTCATTTTTTCATCCGGAGATAACTAAAAACCCTCATGCTGCCTCCTCAACCCAGAGATTCCCCCAGGCACAGGCCCTTTACCGTTACACCATCAATTCTTTCCAGATCCTCCTCCAATCCGCGGTACTCCTTTTCTTCGGCCTGCATGGCGAGGGTTATAATTCCCCTTTCCCTGCCGGGATCAGGTATGCCGCAACGCATCAAAATCCTGGAACCAAACCTGGTAAGCACCTCCTGCACCTCGGGACCGTGCACCGCCCTTTTTTCCACCAGTATGCCAACCACCCTTATGTCTCTAGCCATGCCAAAACCTCCATCAATATTGGTGTAAATATTATAACCAAAATGAGGAAGGCATATCATCCTTAAATAAAGAATTCAGAATCCAGGAGTCAGAATAGAATAAATTCATAGCCCCTGTGGATATGCACCGCACAGGCAAAGTTCATGGGCTCTTATCAGTACACAGAAAGGTTTTTTCGGGGACTCATTGTTTTTATCAAAAATATACCGGTCAAAAAACCGCCCACATGGGCCCACCAGGCAACTGCGTCGGCGGATCCTCCAAGGGAAGCCGTGCCGTTAAAAATCTGAAGCACAAACCACAAGGCCAGGAATATAACTGCCGGGATCTCCACTATGGTAAAGAATATTATTATGGGAATTAGAGTCAGCACCCGGGCCCGGGGAAAGGCTACAAAATAAGCCCCCAGCACCCCGGCCACAGCCCCGCTGGCCCCTATGACGGGCACCTCGGAAAAAGGACTGGAGATTATATGGGCTATGCTGCCGGCTACACCCACAGCCAGGTAAAAAAAGAGGTACTTCAGGTGGCCCAGACGATCCTCCACATTATCCCCGAAAACCCACAGGAAAAGCATGTTGCTCAGAACGTGCATCCATCCGCCGTGTAAAAATATTGCCGTTATAAACGTAATCATAGAGACATCCAGGGGAGACCCACTTAGTACCAAATGTGTCACATTTGACGGAATAAGTCCCATATTATAAAAAACCACATTCAGCTCTCCGGGCGGAATCATTATCTCCCTTATAAAAATATATATATTCAACGCTATCAAAATCCAGTTTATAAAGGGAGTTGTTCTGGGCCTGACACTGTCTCTAAGCGGGATCACGGTAAAACCTCTTTTCGGATAGTTGTAGGGGGTCAGAATCCAGGAGCCAGAATCCAGAATAAAACGAACAGACTGAGTTATTAGACCTGGCAGTAGTATTATACCGGCTGCACACTATTATTAATTTCTCTGTCCGGTAATATTTTCTCCTAAAATATATTGACCTTTAAGTCTTATTATAAACCGTTACCGGTTTTTTGGGTGAATAAAATAGACGCCTGAAAATGCTCCGGCGGCTATCAGTCCTGCATGAATTCATGCAATTCTATTCTGGATTCTGAATTCTGGATTCTGGATTCTTCTTTCACGGAATTACCTTATTGAGAGGATACTCTATAAGGTCCTGGGCGCCCATTTTACGGAGCGGGGGAATAAGATCCCTGACCATCTTTTCGTCCAGCACCACCTCCACGGCCACCCAGTCGCTGTTGTATAACTGAGAGACGGTGGGGTGCTTCATGGCTGGCAAAACCGACAGCACATCGTTTATTCTGTCCCCGGGAACATTCATCTTGAGCCCAACCTTGGAATCAGCCTTGAGGGCCCCCTGCAGCAGCACCGATAAATTTTCCAGTTTTTCCCTTTTCCAGGGATCCTCCCAGGAGCGGCGGTTGGCGTGCAGCTTGGTGTTTGATTCCAGTATCGTGGCTATTATCCTGAGGTTGTTTGCCTTTAGAGAGCTTCCCGTTTCTGTCAAATCTGCGATGGCATCCACCAGATCCGGCACCTTAACCTCGGTGGCGCCGTAGGAAAACTCCACGGTGGCGCCGACACCGTGTTTTTCCAGGTAATTTTTGGTAACCTTAACCAGTTCGGTGGCGATTCTTTTTCCCTGAAGGTCATAGACCGATTTGATATTGCTGTCGTTGGCCACCGCCAGCACCAGCCTTATGGGGTTATTGGTCTGCTTGGAGTACATCAGGTTGGCCACTTCCACCACATCGGCCTCATTTTCCAATATCCAGTCAAGACCGCTTAATCCTGCGTCCAAAACCCCTTCATTGACATACCTGGGTATCTCCTGTGCCCGCATCAGCACAACCTCTATCTCCGGATCGTCAATGGCCGGAAAGTATGACCGGCTTCTCACTGATATATTAAAGCCCGCCCTTTTAAAAAGCTGAAATGTGGCCTCCTGAAGACTACCCTTGGGCAGCCCCAGTCTAAGTTTATTCATGCTGAAAATTCCTCCAAAACTCTTTACTGCTTTAACGCTTTATCTTATTAAAGCACCATAGAAACATTATAATCTCCCCTTCAAAAGGGTGTCAAGCACTTTTTTTAGATAACCAGCACTTCCCCATTCCAAAAAAGATATATATACTTCTCCCTGACCTTCTTTCCGGTCAGCATCTCCAAAGCCCGGGCGTAATAGCTGATTTGCAGCCTGTACCTCTCCCTGATCGTTTCAACTTTGCCGACAGGCGCATAGTCGGTCTTGTAATCCAGCAGTACAATTCCATCCGGCTCCTCAAAATAGCAGTCGATAACTCCCTGCAGCAGCAGCGTCTCACCCTGATAGGCCTCGCCCCGCATATCGGGGTACAGCTCATGGCAGGGTATTTCCATATTGAAGGGCACTTCCCGGTTGACACTTTCTGAGGCCAGCAGCCTGCTGCCCAGGGGTGATTCAAGGAAACGCCGGATTTTGTCCACATCCACACTTTTTGCCTGCTGCTCTGTGAGCAGGTCCTTGGCGACCATTTCCTCTATCTGCGCCTCCATATCAACCTGTTTATAATTCAGCCGCTGCATGACAAAGTGCAGGACAGTCCCGGCCTCTGCGGCGCTTAAGCCCTTCTTCTCCTCAAGGAACAGGGGTTTCTTGACCAGTGCCGGAAGGTACCCGGAAAAGGCGCCGGTTTCCCCCAAAAGCTCAGCGTCAAAACGCCTCTTCAGCTCGGTTACCGAAACCTTGGCGGGCACCTTCGAGGCCTTTTCGTACTGATATTCCCAGCTCAGCCTGCCGGCGATTTCTTCCGGGAAAGCATCGGCTTGCTCTGCGGTATCCAGTCCGTCCAGCCATTGGATAAATTGGCTTTGGTCATGCTCTTTGGCGGTTTTGCCGCTCAATACATCGCTTTTATTCCATATCCGGATGCCCCATACCGATGGGTCTTCAATCAGAAGTCCGCCGAACCGGCTTCCTATTCCGGCGCTTTCCCTAAAAACCCCGCAGTCTTTGTGTCTTAGCAGTGCGGGCACAATCCAGTCAAGGTAACTGCCGCCTTTCAGCATTTCATAGGCTGGCAGCTTATGCTCCGGGACATCGGCACATTTAGCCCATTTTGCCGCAGCTTTGGGAACATCTCTGACCGCTCCGGTGATGATCAGCTTTTCCCGGGCCCTGGTCAGGGCGACATAGAGTATCCTCATTTCCTCGGAAAGGGTTTCCGCTTTTATCTTCTCCCGGATAGCCTGCTTTGGAGCGGACGGGTAGGAAAGCCTTCGCCTGTGGTCAACCACATCGGGGCCGAAGCCGAGCTCCTGGTGCAGTAAAATGCTTTTATTCATGTCCTGCAGGTTGAATTTCTTACCGCAGCCGGAAAGGATCACCACCGGGAATTCCAGGCCCTTGCTTTTGTGGATGCTCATTATGCGCACCACATTGTCATTCTCGCCAAGTATTTTGGCGCTTCCCATGTCCCCTTTGCTGCTTTTTAATTTGTCAACAAAGTTTATAAAATTGAACAGACCTTTGTAGGCCGTTTCTTCAAACTGCCTTGCCCTCTCAAACAAAATACGCAGGTTTGCCTGCCGCTGCTCTCCTGCCGGCATGGCCCCCACCGTTCCGAAGTAGCCCGTTTCATTGTAAAGCTGCCACAGCAACTGGTCGGTGGCCATGTACAGCGACATGTCCCTCCACCTTCGCAAATCATTCAAAAATGAAGCCGCCTTTTTTGCCGCCTGGCTTTCACCGCCTTGCGCCAATACCTGCAAGGCATCATAGAGCGCTGCTTTCCTGCGGGCCAGGCGCAGCTCGGCCAGTTCATCGGTGGTGAAGGAAACAATGGGAGACCTGATCACCGACAGCAGCGGAATATCCTGCAGCGGGTTATCAATGATTTGCAGCAGCGACAGAATCACCTGTACTTCAGAGGTTTTAAAAAAACCGGCGCCTGTATCGGCAAAAGCCGGAATTCCCCGCATCGCCAACTCTTCCATAAAGACATCAGACCATCTCCTCACAGTCCGCAAAAGAATGACCATATCCCGGTAGTCCGCTTTTCGGTATGCCTTCCTGCCCCTATCAAATATGCGGAACTCTCTCCCCTGGTCATCCGGCTGCATAAGCTCCCGTATTCGTTTTGCCGCAAGCCGCGCTTCACACTGAATACTGTCCAGCATTTCCTCATCATCCGGCTCTTCCTCTGCGGATTCCTGTTCTTCACCGGATAACTCTTCCTCGGAAATAATGTTCCCGCCGCCCCCGGTTTGTATCAGATGAAATTCGGCTGCCCCCCCTGCCACAGTCGTTTCCTTATCATTTTCTGCGAAAACCGCTCCCGGATTCAAGGCTTCAATATCGGTATAATCCAGTTCTCCCACACTGACCGACATGATCTGCTGGAAGATGAAATTGACGGCATTGACGATCTCTTTACGGCTTCTGAAGTTCTTGAACAGCAGTATTTTTCTGAAGGGATTTCCCTTCTCCGTGGAATAGCTGCTGTACTTATCAAGGAACAGCTCGGGCTTTGCCTGCCTGAACCTGTATATGCTCTGCTTAACATCTCCAACCATAAACACATTGGGCTTAGCGGTGTCCGCCCTGGAAACCATGCTTATCATTATTTCCTGTATCAGGTTGCTGTCCTGATACTCATCCACAAGAATTTCAGCATAACGATCTCTGTAACCTAACGCTGCTCCGGAGGGGCTGATCTCTCCATGCTCATCCTTTTGGGATAGTATTTCAAGACAGAAGTGTTCCAGGTCATTAAAATCAACCACCGATTTTTGGCTTTTCTTTGCGGAGTATCTTTCGCCAAAATCCGACACCAGCCCGGCAAGACACTTCATAATCGGGTACATGGCTTTCATGTCATTCAGTATTTCGGCGGAATCGGCGGTAAATGTTTTTTCTTTCATTCTTTTAATCCGGGCCTTAACGTCATCCCTTATTTTTTTAACATATTCCTGCTTTTCCTTGTCGGCATCCTTGCCTGCGGAAGGCAGGCGCTTGAATTCCAGGCTCTGGATCGCTCCATAAACCGCATCCCATTTTGTGCCGCTTTCATCTGTACATACCTTGGACAGCGCATCCAGGCTGGACAGGTCCTCAAGGTAAACGTTCAGATATTTTTCAAGACCTGCCGCATACTTTAAAATATCCGCCGCCCGGGCGATCATTTCTTTCAAGCCGCAAAGCTCAAGCATGACGGAATTCAGCAGCACCCGCCCCCATGGGGTATCTCCAAAATCCAGCCCTTCAGGGGCATTAAAGCTTTCGGTCATTCCATCAAGCCATTTTTCCGGCCATGGACTGCTCTGGATAAAGCTGAACAGGTTCAGCACCATGTCCTGCACTGCCTGGTCATCCCTGTTCCCGCCATAGCACTCCAAAAGTTCGAAGAAATCCCCATTTTCCTCTTTTTCATATTGGTCTTCGAACAGATCATTCAAAACCTCCAGCTTCATCAATGCAGCTTCGGTTTCATCGGTGATCCGGAAGCCGGGGTCGATATTGATACTCTGAAAATTGCTGCGGATCACCTCCAGACAAAATGAGTGGATGGTGGTGATACTGGCTTTATTTAACAAGGTCAGCTGCCTTTGAATATTTTTTGAACCGGGATTTTTCTCTAAAACCGCCGATATGGCTTCGGCAATTCTCTCCCTCATTTCAGTGGCAGCCGCATTGGTGAAGGTCACTATCAGCAGTCTGTCTATATCCACAGGATTCCCGGGGTCTGTTATCTTCCGGATGATTCTCTCCACCAGCACGGCAGTTTTTCCTGCCCCTGCAGCCGCAGCCACCAGAAGGTTACAGTCTTTTCCGGTGATGGCCTCCCATTGTTCACCTGTCCAATTGGTATTTTCCTTCATCACAGTTTCCACCTTGTCCTATCAAACATTTTGGCGCATGGTCCGGTGCGGCGCATATCACGGTTTACCATATTCACCCATCAGGCTCCAGACCTCTGCGTCCTCCCGATCATAAAACAGCTTGAAGGTGTTCTCTTCCCTGGCGGTATCAAACTGGCACACTGCGGAAAAGCCGCAGTATTGGCAGGATGTGATTTCTTTTTTCTTGTACGGTTTTATAGAAACATTCCCTTTCATGATCTCCTCACACAGTTTTTTTAACAGCTTCCTTACATATTTCCGGAGCAGCTTGAACTGCTCCGGGGAAGCTGCCGAGGATTTGCCCAGGACATCTCCCTTATTGATTCTGGCCGGGATAATCAGTGAAGCCCCTTCAATGGTGTGATCCATTTCCCTGATCAGCTTCACATCGGCCAGCAGCAATCCCTTCATTTTGAGCTGCCGCATGATGGCCTGTTCGATTTCTTCCCCGGTGATCTTGCCATTCCCTTTCACAATGGGGTCATCAATCCTAAAGTAGAGCACACCTCCCGGAAGAACAGGCGGAGTGATATCCAGGCTGTTTTCCCGGATGGCGTCCAGATAGGTGATTAACTGAACCTGAAGCCCGTAAAATACATCCGACAGCCTGAAATCCCTGCTGCCCGATTTATAGTCTATAATCCGGAGGTAAGTGCCTTCTTCGGTTTTCAGGGCGTCCACCCTGTCAATCCTTCCGGTTAAGAATATCTTTTCTCCTGATTCCAGTTCAATGGTAATGGGGGGGAATTTTCTATCATCACCATCCCCAAAGTCCATTTCATAGCCGACGGGATTGAAGCCGCCGCGCCGGATATGCTCGGCAATAAGCCAGACAGCCCTTGAAATTACCCTCTTCAGCCTCAAGGTGAGGGCAGTGTATCTTTTTGATCCGGACAGACCTGAACCCTGCATCTTTTCCAGCATTTCATCCACAATTCCGGAAACCTTTTCTCTACACCATTCCCGGTCAAATTCCCGCCAGGAAATGTTCTGTTCAGCAACCTGCCCTGAGAACCTTTCAATCACGGCATGCATAAAGGTGCCTACGTCGGGCGGACTCAGGCGGTATATTTTTCGTTCCCTGGCGCCCAATCCATACTGAACATAATAGGCGAAAGGGCAGGCGGTATATTTCTCCAGTCTGGATACGCTGGAATAAGCAGGCTCTCCGTAAAGCAAGGCGATTTTGTCCCTGCTGACCGGTTGGGCAATATTTTTATACCTAAAGGCAAAGCGGGCAGACTGACATTTCGGCTGCCAGTCCTCCTGTGCGGCAAACCAGCGGTATACTCCCTGCCACAAGGGCCTTATGTCCTTTCCATCCGCTTTCCTCCGCAGGGCGGACACCATATGCTTAAAGGCCGGAGTCTTTCCTGTCACCAGTTCCATTTCAGCCTTATCCGATTCAGGCTTTAAAATATTGCCGGCTTCGGTTATCGCCGGAAAAAGCTTCCGAAGCCTGGATATAATAATTGATGGCCGCATTGTTCGACCTTCGTGGTCGGCAATGGGCCAGCTCAACCTGAGATAGTTTCCCGCGGTGGTCAACGCCCTGTATACCAGATATTGCTCGTCAAAGGCTTTGGTCCTTGTATCACTGGCCAATTCAATACCGGCATTGTTCAGGGCCGCCCTGTCCAGGTCTGATAGGATGCCTTCTTCGGCTGCCGATGAAGGGAACACACCGTCATTGGCGCCAAGGATATATAACGCTTTGACCTCATGGCTTTTTGAACGCTCCACGCTTCCCACCAGCACCTGGTCAAGGGAAGCGGGAATCAACCCCGCCTTGTATTCTCCAAGACCTACCCTGATAATATTTGAAAACCTTTCTATGCCAAAGGTTTCATCCCCCATAACCTCAACAGTCTGGTCAAAGACCTCCATTACTATATTCCATACCTGAGAGTATTCATTGGCAAGGCTTAACTTACCGCTTTTTCTGAATTGGTCAATACTGGCTTCAATTCTCCCGGGCACTCCGGTGACGCAAAGGAAATCATACAGTGCGCCGCAAATTTCAGAGGCTTTTTTTCTGCCTCTGGTTTTCTTTCTAAATTCCAGCAACGGCCCGCAAATATCATATCTTACTTTATTAATTTCATTGAGCCATCTGTCTTGACCGCTCAAGTCTCTTTCGTCGGGAATCAGGCCGGGGACCATATTCCAGTCCTGCCCGCCGGTCCAGCGTCCGCCCCGGATGCCGCAGGCCAGAACATAGTTTTCAAGCCTGTCGATACTGCTCCTGTCAACCCCTGTCAGGCCGGTTTTAAGGTAGCGAAATACTGCTTCGTAAGACCAATTCTCATTGAAAATGTCCAGCATGGACAGAATCAGTCTGACCAGCGGATTATTTGCGATGTCTATTTTTCTGTCAATAAAACAAGGTATTTCGTACTCTGCGAAGATGACTTCAATAAGCCGGTCATAGGCCGCCAGATTTCTTGTCACAACAGCAATGTCACGGTAGCGCATTCCTTGGTCCCTGCACAGCCGGACAATTTCCCGCGCGGCAGCTTCAATTTCTGAGAATATATTGACTGAGGAAAACAAGGAAATATCCCGGGTCTTTTCCAGATAGGTTTTATATGGATATGCGTTTATATACCGCTCCAAGTGAGAAAGCTCCGGACTGGTTTTAAACCGGAACAAGGGCTCTTCACCTAAAACGACCTCATTTTCGACCATTATGTCCAATTCTCTGGCAATTCTTATAAATTTCCCGTAGGCCCCTTTCACAGCAGAAAAAACATCGGATCGGTCTGAAATACCTTCTCCCCCCAGGCTGTCGGCACACAAACTGATATTAACCCTTCCCGCCTTTTGCAGCAGCTTTGCAATCAACATGTATTCCTGTGGGGTAAAGCCGGCAAAACCGTCAATCCAAATTTCCGCCCCGTCATACAGTGCAATGGAGTTTAGCTTTTCCGAAGCCAGGGTCAGGTCATCATCGGAATCCCTGTACCTCTCTGCTATGGTTTTCTCAAAGGCGGCATAGACAGAATTCAGCTCCACCAGTTTGTCCTTTAACGGATTATCGTCCGCAAGGCCTTTGCTTGCATTCTCCAGGGCTCCGGGAGTTATATTGTACCGTTTGAACTCAGTGATCAAAGTAGACAGCGTATTTACAAAACCCTGGCGGTCGGCTGATTTGGCAAACACCTTGAAGCTGTCCCTCATTTTGTCCAGTATTCTGTAGATAATCATAGATTTGCCGGCGGAATGGATGTGGGGGTAGGTGATCCCCCCGGCCTCGTTGAATATCCTGAAAGCCATACGCCGGAAGCTCAAGACTTCGGTCTTGAGGATGCCTCCTGTCCCCAGCGCGCTGATCAGGTTCCTTTCCGCCTGAAAGGTGAACTGCTCCGGAACCAGCAGCACCAAGGGGTGTGCGCCACTGACTTTTGATTTTATTTCATTCAGGCAGTATCGGGTTTTACCGCTGCCTGCACGGCCAACAATAAAACGAAGGCTCAAAAAATCACATCCCCGGGGGAAAATTACTATTATATAATTCTACCGATATATAATTCTACCGAAGGCCTTCCCATCCTCCACATTACTGCCAAAATATTACGGGGCCTCCCTTTAAGGCGGCCCCGCTGTTGTTGATATTTCGTTATGCCTTGATTAACAGATTTTATCACTTGAGAGATGACTTCACAAGGTTGTTAACCCTGAATTTACCATCCGACAGTTCCCCCTCGGCCACCACCAGTCCGTTTACCACCAACTGGACACAGCCTGCCGCCTGGGGAACATCAACAACCATCCCGGGTTTCAGGTATGCAATATCAGCCACCCGACAGTTGATTTTTCCGGCCATCAGAGTGGCTTCCAGCGGAAGGTTCATGGCCACTTCCATGGCCTGTCCGCCAGCAGCATATGCGGCGGATTCCTCCTGTATCCGGGTCAGCTCTTTGGGGAGTCCCTCCACCCGGACTTCCGACCGCTCCGTTTCCAGTGCCTTCCTGGGAGGCTCAACCCCCATTTTATCAAAAAGGTAGGCCACCTGTTCCTTGGCCGTTTCAATTCCGGTTATCTGCATTATTGTGGTTTCTAACAAATCACCCACCGAAAGCATGAACTGAACCACCACCACCGGCTCATCGGTGGGCAGAGGGTGATGATTGGCTTCTCTAAGATCTTTAACGTGTATCGTTCTGGGCGGAGTTATTTCCACATACTCGCCAAACATATCCGACAGGGCGGTGGCCGCCGCGCCGTTCATCTGGTTCATGGCCTCCGAGGTAGCGCTGATGGCCATCTCGTCCACCTCAACATTTTCCGGCCTCCCGTCTCCACCCAACATCAAATCCGCAATGACACCCACGTCGGCTTCTTTTATTACCAGCACATTAAAGCCCTTCAGCCCCTTGGTAAAATCAACCTGAATGGTCAGGTAGGGGGTGTCAAAGGAGGAAAACACCTTTTCCTGATAGGCTATATAACTGTTGGGGTTTGATATGTTGACAGGAACTCCCAGCAGTTCGGACAGAGGGGTGGATGCCGAACCCATGGTGATATTACCTATTTCAGAAATGGCGTCCAACTCCTGAAACAGAAGGTATTCTCCGAAGTCCTCTTCAGATGTTCCGATTGGCTCCGGCCCCCCCGGAAGGGTTTCAACATTACTGACATCACCGGAAATGCAGTTATTTTCATCCGCCCCACCTCCGCCATTAAGTAAGGCGTCTATTTCAGCCTGAGACATAGCCATATGTACCACCTCTTAACGCTTTTTGACACATTATTTTCATTCAAAGGACATCTGTCCGCCGCTTCCAAAAACCATGCTGGCCTTGTAGGAAAGCCTGTGAATGGCCTTGATATACCTGATGGTTTTGTTTTTATTGCGCATGACCAGGGAATGGGTTTCGGCCATATCCCTGCCCAGCATGCGCACCCCCTTGAGCAGTTCCCCGTCTGTCACTCCGGTGGCGGCAAAAATGGCGTCATTTCCCTTTACCATGTCATCCAGATAGAGTATTTTACTGATATCCTGTATGCCCATCTGAGCACACCGGGCCCTCTCCTTGTCGTCCTCCGGCCATAGCCTTGCCTGCATTTCACCCCCCAGGCATTTAAGGGCGGCGGCGGCGATTACGCCTTCCGGCGCTCCCCCGATACCAACACACAGATCGATTCCGGTTTCCGGGATGGCTGTATATATGGCGGACCCCACGTCACCGTCACCTATGAGCCTGACCCTGGCCCCGGCATTTCTCACGGCCTCTATTATTCCCTGGTGCCGGGGGCGGTCCAGAATCATAACGGTACAGTCGGATATACGCTTGTCGTTGGCCCTGGCAACTATTTCCAGGGTCTTTTCAATGGGATCGTCGATATGTATTTTTCCTGCCGCCCTTGGCCCCACCGCTATTTTCTGCATATACATGTCCGGGGCGTGCAGCAGGTTGCCCCTGTCGGCTATGGCCACCACCGAAAGCGCATTGGGCAGCCCCTTGGCCAGTATGTTGGTCCCTTCCAGGGGATCCACGGCCACATCCACCTCAGGAGAAAGGGCGTTGCCAAGCCTCTCACCTATATATAGCATCGGCGCTTCATCCATTTCACCTTCACCAATCACCACGGTGCCGTTTATTGCCACGGTATCAAACATAGCCCTCATGGCGTTGGTTGCAGCGCCATCGGCCTCGTTTTTCCGCCCGCGGCCCATCCATTGCGAGGCCGCCAGCGCAGCCACCTCGGTTACTCTTACCAGTTCCAGGGTTAGCTCCCGGTCCATAAATTCACACTCCCTGAAAAATTTTGAAATAATTGAATCAGGATAATTATATTGTAGCACAATATAAAGTTAAGATGGACTATATAATTGTTTTATTGAAATTGAGCAGGCTTAGAAGGGAGAGGCGTAACGCCCTCCCTCTCTTTTGATCAGTCCGATTTTATTACCTGTTAATACGGGTCATCAGCGCCAGGGTGATTTCTCCGGGCATTCCGCTCCCCACCGGCCCATTACCTATGCGGGTCAGGGGCATTACACCCATCAGTGCGTTGGTAATGAAAGATTCTTCTGCCGAGGATAGTTCACCGGGATGAATGCTTTTTTCTTCTACAGATATTCCCATGCAGGAGCACTCCTCCAGCACACGCCGCCTGGTAATGCCCGGCAGCAGGCCGCACCGGGGATGCGGGGTTTTTACCTTCCCCCCGGCCACCAGGAAGATGTTGCTGACGGCACCCTCGGCCAGACTGCCGGAGTTGTTCAAAAAAAGCGCCTCGTCCCATCCTGCGCCGACTGCCTCGCCCCGGGCCATGATGTTTTCAAAGTAATTAAGCGTTTTGTGCCTCACCAGCGGCGATCCCTCATTTCTTCTAATGCTGGAAAAGGCCGCGGATAGGCCATTATGATACTGGTCTTCACGGTACGTCAGGGGTCTGCCCTGGATGAACATGCTGGGGCCTCCCATTCCTCCTCCGGTGAGGGTCAGGCGCAGGCCTCCCTGTTCCATCCCGTTCTTTTTGGCCGTAAGGCACAACATTTCTTCAATTTCTCCGGCTCCAAAGGGCACCTTCAACCCAAGTTCCCCGGCCGAAGCAAACAGACGGGACAGATGCCTTTCCAGCACCAGGGGGCTGCCCCCGGATACCCTTATGGTTTCAAATATACCAATGCCGTAAAGCACGCCCTGGTCGCTGATCGGTACCGAACCTTGCCCGGCCCCCAGGTATTCACCGTTAAAACAGACAATATCCATATTCATAAACTCCTGTATTTTCTGGCTTTAAGCTTTAAGCTCAACCAATTCATCTGTTCGAACTTCGAACCTCACGACCCCAGCAGGGCTTTCACCAGCGCTTGTGCCTTATCCAGTGTTTCCACGTATTCCGATTCGGGGTGGGAATCGATGGTAAGTCCCCCCCCCACCTGGAAATATATTTTTTCAGGAGTAAACAACAGAGTCCTTATAACTATATTCAAATCGGCATCCCCGTTAAATCCCAGATACCCTATGGCTCCGCAGTAGATACCCCGCCTTACCGGCTCCAGTTCTTCAATTATTTCCATAGCCCTGATTTTAGGGGCGCCGGTTATTGAACCCCCGGGGAAAGAGGCCTTTAACAAACCCATAACACCACCGTTCTCCAGCCTGCCCACAACTGTGGAAACCAGGTGAAAAACGGTGGGGTACTCCTCCAGCCGGTACAGTTCCGCAACATGTACCGTTCCCGGAACACACACCCTTCCCAAATCGTTTCTCTCCAGGTCCACTATCATTACCAGCTCGGCCCTGTCTTTTTCGCTATTCCACAGTTCCTCCCGCAGTATGCCGTCCTCCAGGGGGTTCCTGCCCCTGGGCCGGGTGCCTTTGATGGGCCTGGTTTCCACCATGCCCCCGGATACCTTGAGGAATCTTTCAGGAGAGGCGCTGACCACCTGCAGATGGCCACAATTTATATAGGCCGCCATGGGAGCCGGATTTATCTTCCGTAATCTCCTATACACATCCCACGGCCGGTCCCTGCCTGGAAAGCTGAAGCGCTGGGAAAGGTTTACCTGAAATATGTCGCCGGCCGCTATATATTCCCTGGCCCTTTCAACCACCTGGCAGTAACTTCCCCTGTCAAAATCCGAAATCATTCCTGGCTGGTGGGCATCAGCAGGTCCGCCGATAATCTCCGTTACCTTTTCCGGGGATTCTTTTATTCTTATGCTTTTTCTTATTTGATCTTCCAGCCAGTCCAGGCGCTCCCCCGCCCTGCGTTCTTTCTTCAGCGCATCCTGTTCCGGTTTGCCTGTGGATACAAGGTAAACCGACCGGCCCACATGATCCAGGGCGGCCACCACGTCGTAAAATCCCAGCCAGCAGTCCTCAACGTTGATGTCGTCGGCGGCTTTTTCCGGCAGTTTCTCCAGCTGTCTGCCCATATCATAGGAAAAAAAACCGGCGGCGCCGCCAAAAAAAGGAATGGGGCATTCCACCCCTTCCATCTTGTGCTGTCTCATCAGATCATCTATGATATCAAAGGGATTCCCCAGTCTGATTTCTGTTTCCCCGGCCCGGGGCCCGCGCCTGGTTTCAATACATACCCGGTTCCCCCTGGATGTAACAATCATAAAGGGATCCGCCGATATAAAAGAATACCTGGATAAACCCTCCATGATCAGCCCGCTGTCCAGCAGTATACTGCCGGGAATATCGGCCATGCCGTTAAAGAACGACACGGTGTCAGGTTCCAGATCAAGTTTTTTAAGCAGATACGGTTTCACGAAGAACCCCCCGGATCCCAAGAAAATTTTTCAGCATCATTTTTCCGCAGTGGGTTAGTATGGACTCCGGATGAAACTGAACTCCCTCGACCCAATATTCCCGGTGCCTTAGGCCCATAATCTCCCCCTCACCGGTAAGGGCGGTAACCTCCAGGCATTCCGGCAATCCTTTGTTGCTGACCAGCAATGAATGATATCTGCCTACTTCCAGTGCAGAAGGGAGTCCTGAAAAAATACCCCTGCCGTCATGCCTGATAATTGAAGTTTTACCGTGCATGGGCCGGTGGGCCCTTACCACCCTCCCCCCGAAGGCCTGACCGATGGCCTGGTGCCCCAGGCATACACCCAGTATCGGTATTTTACCCGAGAACTGCCTTACCATTTCCAGGGAAATACCTGCCTCATCGGGGGTGCAGGGTCCCGGTGATATGATGATGTGATCGGGATTGATTTTCTTGACCTCTTCCGGCCCAATACTGTCGTTGCGGCAAACCTGAACCTCCTGGCCCATTTCCCTCAGGTACTGAACCAGGTTGTATACGAAGGAATCGTAGTTGTCAATCATTAATACCAACTGCAATCACCTCTCCCAATAAAAAAAGACCAGCATAAATACGCCGGTCCTCACCCCGAAAGCTCCGAGTCGTCTCGTCAAAACCTGCTCTCAACTCTTATACACTCAGCTCGTCTTATCTTTGGAAAAAAGTATAACACTAAAATAGCCTACACCTCAACTGAAAAAGACGGTCATCTAAAAAAAAATTGCATGGCGCTGTTTTTATTATAAAATGTATTATAACAGTCTCCCTATAGGGAGACTTGCGGTCAGCGGTCAGCTCTCAGCAATCAGCATTTAGGAGAATAAAAGCTGATATTTCTGCTGATTATTCTGAGTTCTCATATCTAAGAGCTGACGGCTGATAGCTGATAGCTGACAGCTTTTTTTAGAGGAGGTTTATAATGACATTCGGCTGGCACGGAAAGCTTCTAAGGATAAACCTGGCCAACAAAACCATTGGCCGGGAAAGCATAGACCCCGGCATACTGCACCGGTGGATAGGGGGCCGGGGGCTGGGTGTGGCCTTATTGGCCCGAGAAGTACCCCCTTCCCCGGACCCTCCCGGCATAGAAAACAAGCTGATATTCTCGGCGGGACCCCTTACCGGGACAGGCGCCCCCGGATCCGGAAGGTTTTCCCTGGTCTCCCGATCCCCCCTGACCGGCACCATTTTTGACTGCAACGCCGGGGGATTATGGGGAATAATGCTAAAGAAATGCGGTTATGACGCCCTTATCATAGAGGGCGGAAGCAGCCTTCCCTGTTACCTGGCGGTAATTGACGGCCAGTGCAGTATTCTGGATGCCGGAGGTCTTTGGGGGCTGGACATACCCTCCTGCTGCAGCGCTTTGAAGGCAGTGCACGGAGACGGCGTCAGTGTAGCCTCCATCGGCCCAGCCGGGGAAAATGGGGTGCTGCAGGCATCGGTGATTACCGACGACGGCAGGTCCCTGGGGCGCGGCGGCCTCGGGGCGGTAATGGGAGCCAAGAATCTGAAGGCCGTGGTGCTGATGGGCCGCCAAAAAACCGTCCTGGCAGACCAGGCCAAGTACAAATATATGTTCTGCGAGATCGGTAAATGGATTAAAGCCAACCCCATAACCTCCCAGGGCCTTCCGGAATTCGGCACCCCAGTGCTGGTGAATCTGTTTAATGAACTGGGCGCCCTGCCGGCCTATAACTTTCAGAAATCATACTTCAGTGGAGCCAATAAAATAAGCGGGGAAACCATAGCCGAGACCGTCACCGTAAAGAGAACCGGCTGCCGGGGCTGCCCGGTGCGCTGCACCAGGGTAACCAGGGGAAGATCGGGCGCCGGTCACGGCCCCGAATATGAAACCATCTGGTCCATGGGGCCTCAGTGCGGCATAGATGACCTGGATACAATCATAGAGGCCAACAGGCTGTGCAATATACTGGGTATGGATACCATATCCACCGGGTCAACCCTGGGCTGTGCCATGGAACTGGCCCAAAGGGGTCACCTGGACATACCTCTTGGGTTTGGAGATGGGGAAGGCCTTTTGGAAATGATATATAAAATGGCCTACCGTAAAGATGCCGGAGATTCATTGGCCGAAGGGTCATACCGGCTGGCCTCGGGCTGCGGACAGCCGGGCTACGCCATGCAGGTCAAAAAGCTGGAAATACCTGCCTATGACCCCAGGGGACTTCAGGGCATGGGGCTGGGCTTCGCCACCTCCAACCGTGGGGCCTGTCACCTGAGGGCCTATATGGTGGGTACAGAGGTATTGGGAATTCCCAAAAGGACAGATCGTTTTTCCACCGGCGGGAAAGCCGGGCTCACCATATTCAACCAAAATGTCAATGCTGCCATAGACAGCCTGTCTGTCTGCCGTTTCATATGTCTGGCGGTTTCCGAAGAATACTGGGCCAGGATGCTGACTGCGGTGACCGGAATAAGCTACCAGCCCCAGGACCTGCACCTCATTGGCGAGCGCATCTGGAACCTGGAGCGCCTTTATAATTTAAAATCAGGATTCACTTCGGCGGATGACCGGCTTCCCCAAAGGCTTACCGATGAACCGGCAGCCGAAGGGCCCTCCAGGGGGCACGTGGCCCGGCTGGATGAAATGATGGGGGAATACTACCGCTTCAGGGGCTGGAGTCCGGACGGAGTCCCCACTGAAACTAAAATAGCCCGACTGGGGCTGGAGGAAATGATATGCTGAAAACCTTTCAACAGATAGGCCGCGATCTTTTTAAGGCCGGACTGAACAGTTCCCACAGCGGCAACATCAGTATCCGGTCCGGAGACAGAATTATTATAACCAGGCGGGGTTCCATGCTGGGCCACCTTCAGGAGGGAGACCTGATAGAAACCGGACTGGAAAAAAACGACAGCCGGATCACCCTGGCGTCCACCGAAATTAAGGTACACCGGGCCATTTACCGGAAAACTTCGGCCCTGGCCGTAGTTCACGCCCATCCTCCCTACGCCATATCCCTTTCCCTGCTGGAGGACGAGATTGTTCCGCTGGATTCTGAAGGGTCGTACCTGCTGCACAGAATCCCGGTGGTTCGGGCCGAGCATACCATTGGATCCAGCGAGCTGGAGGAAATGCTTCCGGAGGTTTTGAAGGAATACAAGGTGGCCATGGTCAGGGGCCACGGAAGTTTCGCCGTGGGGCAGCTTCCCGAGGAGGCCTACCAGTGGACCTCCAGCCTGGATCACAGCAGCAGGATTATTTTTATTACCAGATCCCTGGGCCATAATCCCCTGTCAGTAGGAACACAAAAAAACAAAGTCTGGTAAAACACTATTACAACACTTGCAGTATTACACATTTAAGGTAATAGGTCTCCGGAGAAGCCGCCAGCATGGGGTGATCCCTGGCCTGCCTGCGGACTTCCACCACCCTGGCCATTCTCCCGGCATCCATGGCGGCTTGGTTTATAACCTCCATAAACAGATCTTCGCTCATATGGTAGGAGCACGAGCAGGTTAGCAGGAACCCTCCGGGGCGGATCATTTTAAAGGCCCTGAGATTAATTTCTTTGTAACCTCTGGCCGCTCCTTCAAGGGCCTTCTTGGATTTGGTAAAGGCGGGCGGGTCCAGAATCACCAGATCAAACTTCTCTTTTGCCCTCTCCATTGCCCTCAGCTGATCAAAGCTATTGCCCTCCCTGAATGAACAGATATTCTCCACACCGTTTTTGGCGGCATTTCTCCCGGCCACCTCCAGGGCGGCCCCTGAAATGTCTATACCCAGAACCTCACTGGCCCCGTACCCGGCGGCGTAAACAGAGAAGGTGCCGGTATGGCAAAAGCAGTCCAGAACCCTGGCCCCTTTACAAAGGCTTTCCAGAGCCATCCTGTTTTCCCTCTGATCCAGAAAATAGCCGGTTTTCTGTCCTCCGGCCAGATCCACCTCAAATATCCTGCCGTTTTCCTTTATCTCCACCATGGTGTTGAATTCATCGCCGATAAAGCCGGTCTTAAGGGGCAGTCCTTCCAGTTGCCTGACACTGACATCGTTCCGCTCGTATATTCCCGCCGGTCTGATAAGACTATTCAGTACTTCGGCAATGGTATCCTTATGTATGTCAATTCCCAGGGCAAGGGTCTGCATCACCAGGTAATCACCGAACTTATCCACCACCAGCGCCGGAAGAAAGTCAGCCTCGGCAAACACCACGCGGAAGGCGTTGGTGTCTTTTACAACCTTCTGCCGGTATTCCCAGGCCGACTTAATACGCCTCTGGAAAAAGTCGCTGTTTATTTCTTCTTCCCTGTTTCTGGTCAGGATACGCACCAGTATCTGGGAGGCCGGGTTGATATAACCCTTCCCCAGGAATCCTCCCCGGAAATCCAATACCTCAACAATATCGCCGGGGCTGAATTCCCCCTCTATATTTCCAACCTCTGTCCGGTAAACCCAGGAATGTCCCCCGGCCACCCTCGGGTGCCGGCCCCTGGCCAATTTAACAGTCGCCGTTACTGTCACCTCTTTCCACCCCTTTATTTTATCCCCGTAAGCCTCTTCGCCCTTGCCTCAACCTGTTCATACACTTCATCCTCGTCAATGGTTAAAACCTTGCGCCCTTCCATTACTATATTTCCGTCTATAATTACGGTATGCACATCAGAGGACTGGGCTGCGTACACCACATTGGCTATCCAGTCATGCCTGGGGAAAAAGTGTGGCTTTCTGGTGTCCATCAGTATAATGTCAGCCTTGAGACCTTTCCTTAATACGCCTGTCTGACCGGCCATTCCCAGTGCCCCGGCGCCCCCGGCGGTGGCCATGCGCAGGGCCTGGAAGGATGGAAGCGCCAGTGGATTCATGGTGCTTACCTTCTGCAGAAGGGCGGCGCTGCGCATCTCTTCCAGCATATCCAAGTTGTTATTGCTGGCCGCCCCATCTGTCCCCAATCCCACCGTTACTCCGGCCTCCAGCATTCTGGTGACCGGAGCCACACCGCTGGCAAGCTTCATGTTGCTTTCCGGGTTATGAGCCACCCCAACCTTCTTTTGTGCCAGTATTTCAATATCGCCGTCATCCAGGTGCACACAGTGGGCCGCCAGCACAGGCAGTTCGAATAGCCCCACACTGTCCATCAGCCGGATGGGACTCATGCCGTATCTTTTTGCCATGTCCTCTATTTCTGTCTTTGTCTCGGCCAGGTGTATGTGTATTCCCACATTCAGTTCCCCGGACAGACTAATTACCTTTTTAAGATAGTCCGGAGGGCAGGTGTACGGTGCGTGGGGGCCAAGTCTGACGGTTATCCTGCCGTTCCCCCGGCCGTGCCATTGGGATACGAATTCCCGGCTGAAGTCCAGGGCCGACTGGGCCTCGGGGCCGACACCAATCATGCCCCTGGAGAGATCGGCCCTTATACCGGACCGCTCCACAGCCCTGGCCACCTCATTCATATGGAAGTACATATCTGCAAAGGCGGTGGTCCCCGATCGGATCATCTCCAGGCAGCAAAGCATTGTCCCCCAGTATATGTCCTCTTCCTCCAGCTTGGCCTCCAGGGGCCAGATCTTTTCTTCCAGCCACTTCATCAGGGGAAGGTCATCGGCGTAACTGCGCAGAAGAGTCATGGCGGCATGGGTGTGGCTGTTCACAAACCCCGGCATTGCCAGCATGTCCGGGGCGTCCAGCACCCTGTCCGGCACGAAGCCAGCCGGTGCCGAGCCAGCCGGCCCCACACTGACTATATACTGCCCCTCTATGGCTATTTCCCCGCCGGGAATTATGTCGTCATGGTTCTCAACGGTAATTATGGTGGCGCCTTTGATAAGTATTCCGCCCATTAGGAAGCCTCCTCTTTCTCATCTTGGATAAGCTGTAAGCTGTAAGCTCAAAAAACCATCCTTTTAACCGTGGTTCCAGCTGTTGATGTATTGATCCTGTTCGGCGGAAAGACGGTCTATCTCTATTCCCAGCGACTGGAGCTTCAACTGGGCCACCCGCCTGTCCAGATCCGGGGGAACATCATAAACGTGATTCTGCAATTTCCCGCCGTTCTCCAGCATGTACCGGGCGGAAAGGGCCTGCAGGGCGAAGGACATATCCATTATTTCAGCCGGATGGCCGTCGCCGGCCGCCAGATTCACCAATCTCCCCTCTCCCAGAAGGTAGATCTTCCTTCCGTCCGGAAGGGTGAACTCTTCAATATCCTTTCTGACCACACGCCGGCTGACCGAGGCATCCGAAAGCTCGGGCTTGTTTATTTCAACATCGAAATGTCCGGCATTGGCCAGTATGGCCCCGTCCTTCAGGCGATGGAAATGACGGCCCCGCAGTATGTCTTTGCAGCCTGTCACAGTGATGAACATATCCCCCACCGGAGCGGCATCCTCACTGTTCATTACCCGGTACCCGTCCATATATGCCTCTATGGCCCTCACCGGGTCCACCTCGCAGATTATAACCCTGGCCCCCAGGCCCCTGGCCTTCATGGCCACACCCCGGCCGCACCACCCGTACCCCATCACAACAACATTTTTGCCGGACACTATCAGGTTGGTGGTGCGCATTATGCCAGACCACACCGATTCACCGGTGCCGTACCTGTTGTCAAAAAGGTATTTACACAGGGCATCATTGACTGCAATCATTGGGAAAAGCAGCTTTCCAGCCTTATCCAGGGCCCTTAGCCTGAGCACCCCGGTGGTGGTTTCCTCGGATCCCCCGATGACGTTGGGAACCAGGTCTTTCCTTTCATTGTGCAGAGCACCCACCAGGTCGCCCCCGTCATCGATAATTATCCTGGGACCGGTCTCCAGTGTCTCCAGAATGTGATTATGGTACTCTTCGGCAGTGGCGTTGTACCAGGAGTACACGTTTATTCCCCCGGCTGCCAGGGCCGCCGCCACATCATCCTGGGTGGAAAGGGGGTTCGATCCCGTTATGGCCACCTGGGCGCCGCCGGCCCTCATAACTTCGGCAAGATACGCTGTTTTTGCCTCCAGGTGAATACTCATGGCCACCCGGATTCCCTCAAAGGGCCGGTCCTTTTCAAACTCGCTCCTGATTACATTCAAGACCGGCATATGGGCCTTTACCCAGTCTATTTTCAGCCTGCCGCCCGGGGCCAGCCCAATATCCCTGATTACATAATCTTTCATTATCATTACACCTCACCCTTTTAATAAAGCTCTCTGATAGAACGGTCATAGGGAGACCGCAGAACACCTCTTTCCGTTATTATGGCGCTTACCAGCCTGGCCGGCGTTACATCAAAGGCGGGGTTCCATACCCTGACCCCTTCCGGCGCCAGCCTGATCCCGCCCAGGCAGGTAACCTCCTCCGGACTGCGTTCTTCTATGGGTATCTGGCTGCCGGATTGAAGACTGATATCAATGGTGGAAAAGGGAGCGGCCACAAAAAATGGAATACCGTGTTCCCTGGCCAGCACAGCCACCCCGTAGGTGCCTATTTTGTTAGCCACATCCCCGTTGGCGGCAATCCTGTCCGACCCCACCACCACCAGATCAACCATACCCCGGGACATCAGGTATCCAGCCATATTGTCTGTAATCAGCGTGACCGGTATACCCTCCTGCAGCATTTCCCATGCCGTCAGCCTGGCGCCCTGCAGAAGGGGCCTGGTTTCGTCGGCATATACACTTACCTTCTTACCGGCTTCGTGGGCTGCCCGGATTACACCCAGAGCGGTGCCGTAGCCGGCGGTGGCCAGAGCCCCTGCATTGCAGTGTGTCAGTATTCTGGCCCCCTGGGGTATCAAATCCAGACCGAACAACCCCATTTTTCTATTGCCTTCAAGGTCTTCCCGGTGTATGCTGTCCGCCTCCCGGATCATTATTCCGATTATTTCTTCCGGAGTCATGGAGTCTTCAGATTTCACCCTGTCCAGCATTCTTTCCAGCGCCCAGTTCAGATTGACTGCGGTGGGGCGGGTTGCCGAAAGATGTCTGGCAATTTCCTCCACACCGGCCAGGAAATTCTGTTCTTCCTCCCCTTTCAGACCCATGGCCCCTAAAACCAAACCGTAGGCGGCGGCTGCCCCAATGGCCGGCGCCCCTCTCACCGACAGCCTTTTTATGGCTTCGGCCACCGTTATATAATCCCGGCAGCATATGTATTCCGACTGTCCGGGAAGTTTTGTCTGATCCAGTAAATAAAACTCGCCGTTTTCCCAGCGCATGGTGTCCAAAATAAATCCCTCCTATATCGGACGTCGGACGTCAGTCGTCGGTTAAATTCGACATTCAGTCAGTGTCTTTCACCCCGACGTCCGACGACTGACGACTTATGGCCGTTTCGACCGGGCCTTCCTCCAGGGCACTGTGGCAGGGGCAGGCCTCATCGGAATCAAGTTTTGAGACCGCCTGCATTATCAGATTCCTGAGATTTGCCGCATTCTGGGCCATTACATCCACCACTTCCCGGTGTGTCAGTTTGTTTTGGGATATGCCGGCCGCAAAGTTAGTCACCATGGCGATGGTGGCGTAGCACATCTCTTTCTCCCTGGCCAAAACCGCCTCCGGGACGCTGGTCATACCCACCAGGTCACCCCCCAATTGCCGAAACATCCTGACCTCGGCTGCAGTCTCAAACCTGGGCCCCTCTGAACAGACATAATTACCGGCGCTGTGAAACTCCAGCCCCAGTTCACCGGCGGTATTTATCATTAAACTTCTCAGCCTGGAGCAGTAGGGTTCAGTGACATCCAGGTGTACCACCCCCTCTTCCACAAAGGTGGAATGCCTGCCCTTGGTAAAATCCATGAACTGGTCAATAAAAACGAACTGTCCCGGCTTCATATCCGGATTAAGAGATCCCACCGCAGCGGTGGCAAATATGCTTTTAACCCCCAATTGCTTAAGGGCGGCGATGTTTCCACGATAATTCACCAGGTGGGGGGGAACCGAGTGATCAGTTCCGTGTCTTGCCATAAAAGCAATTTCCCTTTGACGGTAATTGCCGATAACGGCGCACACCGTCCCATAGGGTGTGTCAATACTCTCTTCCCTTATCCCTGTAAGTATTTGGGGATCGTAAACCCCTGTTCCCCCGATAATGGCTATCTTCACTGACATATCGGCTCCTCCTGTCTTCCACATCTTTAAATTATATTGCTTAACGGTCCTACCTAATATTCGCCCTAATGTATACCCTTTCCTTTGAAATGTCTATAAAGTGGATCAAATAAAATAACCGCCTTGTGGGCGGTGCCGTCTTGCAGACGGCGGAATCCAGGAGCCAGGAGCCAGGAGCCAGAATAGTGACAGCCTGCCTTAAAAGCGACCCTCAAGCGACCCCGGAAAAACTCTGGGCTTGCATAAAAATGCTTTGGTGCTTCAGTACTTCAGTGCTTTAATGCTTTAATGCGTCATATACTTTCCTTAACGATAAAAAACCGCCCTGCGGGCGGCTGGGATACAGAACTCAGTACTCAGTACTCAGAATATTCCGGGCCGGGATAGAAGGCATCGGTTACCATCTTTTTCTTTTTTATTCTGAGTCCTGAGTTCTGTTTAGCCTACAGCTTATTGCCTACCTATTGATAACCCTCCAACCAAACGGCTGAAACTTCCTCTCCTTGCCTGTCCCCGGTAATATTGGCTGCAAATACTGCTGCAACTCCTCCAGTTGCCGGGGAGAAACCATGTCCATCCCGGGTGAAAGCTGTATGAATACTGCGTTTGAGTCCCCATGTCCCATCTCGGCTATTCGGTATGCCGGGGCTTTGCTTTTTACTTTTTCCAGCCCCCCCAGCTTTTTTATGTGCTCTGTACTCAGTATATTACCCCAATAGGCGCCGCGAAAATTATTCCTGAAATTCCAGGAGACCTTTTGATAGTCCAGTTTCAATCTCTGCTCAAAGGGGCTTGCCGATCTCATCCCGGCCTGCATATTGTCGATGGTGATATATCCGGAAACGGCTTTTAAGGATTTGAAAGTATCCAGGGTAATTTCCAGAAGCCTTTCCTGAAAAACACCCATATTATCGCCGATGAGATCTCTCCTGATGGAGAGTTCCACACCGTTGGCGCAGTACGGAAAACCCTTCGGCCCCCTCAAGGCCGCCACCACCGCCGGATCATCGCCACATGACGGGGAAACCAGTTTATTGTTTGAGAGGGATAGCTCTTCAATCTCTCCTGAGGCCAGGCGCCTGCCCACATCCAGCCAGTTATGCCGGTTCATCAGGCAACAGCCCGGCTTACGGTAAAAGAGCTTGCTCAATAAATTAACCCGCACCCCCAAAGGAAAAATAAGATCCAGGTAAGCCCTCTGAAAAAAATCTCGCAAAGCTATACCGAAATGGTAAATATTTTCCAGGGTAGCGATCTCCATGTATACATTCTGCCGGCCAATTGTGTTTTGAGCCATTAAGCCTTACTCCCCCCACAATTTGATAACAAATACCTCTATATTTGAGAAAGTGCAACTCAATTGCCTATACATTTAAATTTTTACAATAACAATTCCTTCCCCTAAATCTATAAAGTGATTTTAGGTGTCCACAAAGGGAAACAGCATGTCTGAAAGCCCCATTTTTATGTCCAAAAAAAATAACCCCTGAAGGTTATTTGTCGACAGCCAAGCACCGCTGTTTTATCACAGGCGTTATTATTTTTACCCTGAAAAATGATCAAAACCCTTTGCCAGATGCTTTATATCCTCTTCAAAACCCACCAATCTCACACCGCAACCAGGGTCGGTGATCCTCCCCGCCGCTGTCACAGCGCCCAGACCGGCCCCGCAGAAGGCCTCAATAACCTCCTCCTCTTTTCCGGACGGAACGGTGAAAAGCAGTTGGTAATCCTCACCGCCGTTCAAAGCCCAGTGAACAACATTTTTACCGGCCATCCGGGCCACTCTTGCCGCACACTGAGAATAGGGCAGCCGGTCCAGATATATTTCGGCCCCCACCCTGCTGCTTTCGCATATATGTTTAATATCTCCCGCCAGGCCGTCGCTCAGATCCATCATAGCGGTAACAAAGCCCAATTTTACCAATAGGGAGGACTGATCCAGCCTTGGCTCCGGCGTAAGGTGAGCGGCCAGAAGATATTCCCTGTCATCTGCGGAAACTCTGCCGGAAAGCTGATCATTCAAAAGAATCTCCAGTCCTGCGGCGGAATCTCCCAGACTGCCGGTAACCATCACAACATCGCCTGGCCTGGCGCCGCTGCGCATGATTACCGATCCTATCAGGGCCTCCCCCAGTATGGTCACGTCTATGGTAAAAACATCAGATCTTACAGTATCCCCGCCGATAAGATTGACCGATCGCCTTGACAGGAGGGACTTCATGCCGTTAAACAGTTCCTCGGCCTCTTCCACGGTAAACCGGGACGGCAAAGCCAGGGAAACAAGAACATGCCTGGGCACGCCCCCCATGGCCGCAATATCGCTCATGTTGACCGCCACAGCCTTGTGGCCCAGATCAAAAAGGGGTATTTTACCGTAGATGAAGTGCACCCCGTCCACCAGCATATCGCAGGAAACCAGCAGCACCCTGTCCTGACCGGTCATGATCACCGCCGCATCGTCACCTATACCCTTGATCACTCCGTTGGGATTGAAAATGGTCCCCCCGGCCAGCCTCTTGATAAGCCCGAATTCACCAATATCAGAGATTTTCACGGCAGCCCCCCCCCCCGAAAAGCGCTTATGCGAAAAGCGCCTCAACGAACTCACCGGAGTCAAAGGGCCGGAGATCCCCGATAGCCTCTCCTATTCCGATGAATTTAACCGGTATGTCCAGGGCCTGCTTGATACCTATGACAACTCCGCCCTTGGCCGTTCCGTCCAGCTTGGTCAGCACAATACCGGTAACCCCGGTGGCCTCTCCGAATATCCTGGCCTGATTAATGGCATTCTGGCCGGTTGTGGCGTCCAGGATGAGCAGAACCTCGTGGGGGGCTCCCGGGCATTCTCTGGCCAGAACCCGGCCAACTTTTTTTAATTCCTCCATGAGATTGCTTTTGGTGTGAAGCCTGCCGGCCGTATCCACCACCAGCACATCGGCGCTTCTGGCCCTGGAGGCCTGAAGCGCGTCAAATACCACCGCTGCAGGATCTGATCCCTCTTTGTGCTTAATAACATCCACACCTGCCCGGTTTCCCCATATTTCAAGCTGGTCAATGGCTGCCGCCCTGAAGGTGTCTCCGGCAGCAAGAATAACCTTTTTACCTTCCTGTTTAAGATTATAAGCCAGCTTGCCGATGGTGGTGGTCTTGCCCACTCCGTTCACCCCCACCACCAATATCACCGTGGGATTGCCTTCTGCAGCAAGTGGAGAGTGGTCCTGCCCCAGAACATTACTCATCAGTTCCATCAGTATCGGCCTTAGATCGGAGGTGTCCGACACCTTGCGGTCCTTTACCATCCTGCGAAGGTCTTTCACAAGATCCAAGGCGGTATCGGAACCTACATCGGCCTGAATAAGAATCTCTTCCAGTTCCTCATAAAAATCCTCATCTATATTCTTACTGCCGGTAATCAAGCTGTCTATTTTTTCCACAAAGCCCTGCCTGGTTCTGGTAAGGGACTCTTTAAGCCTGCTGAATATACCCATTTTAAAGGTAACCTCCATAAAATTGAAACATCCGTGGTTAATGATCGGCACACTCACTTTAGCCAGTCGGTTTTATCTAATCTTCCAGGCACTCCAGGGCATGACGCGCAGCCTGCTGCTCCGCTTCCTTTTTGGAATGGCCCGTTCCCATGCCCAACTGCCTTCCCAGGCAGATTACTCCAGCCGTGAAAAAACGGTCATGGGCCGGGCCTTCCTCATTAAGTATGACATAGTTTACAGTATTACTGGATTTCTTTTGTAATATTTCCTGCAGCTCAGTCTTATAATCCCTGTCCAACCGCCCCTCCAGAACGTCTGAGACTATTCCCTCCAGGCGTTCCAGGGCAAATCTTCCGGCCGCCTCCAGCCCGCTGTCCAGGTAAAACGCCCCCAGGAGGGCCTCAAAGGCATCCGCCAGTATTGAGGGGCGATCCCTGCCGCCGGACCTTTCTTCCCCCTTACCCATATAAAGGCAGGGTCCAATGTTCAGATCCCTGGCCACCCTTGCCAAAGAAGGCTCACAGACTATTGACGCCCTCAGCTTGGTCAGCTCTCCCTCAGTAAAGGCGGGGAATTTATCGAAAAGATATTCGCTTACGATCAGTTCCAGCACCGCATCTCCCAGGAACTCCAGCCTCTGATTACTCTTAAGCCGGTCCTTCTTTTCAAAGGAAAAAGAACTGTGAGTAAGGGCAACATGCAGAAGGCCTATATCCTTCCAGCGGATCCCCAGTTTTTTGCACATGGCGTTAACGGCATCTTGCTGAGTCATTTTGGCACACCCCGACTGATTATTGCATAAACCTCTTAAAAATTAGGGTTACGTTATGTCCTCCGAAGCCGAACGAATTTGACATAGCTACATCCACCCGGGCCTTTCTGGCCTGGTTGGGCACATAATCCAAGTCGCACTCGGGATCAGGACTATCCAGGTTGACCGTGGGCGGTATGACCCCCTTAAGCATTGTCATAAGACATGCCACGGCCTCCAGGCCCCCCGCAGCTCCCAGCAGATGACCGGTCATTGATTTTGTGGATCCCACAGCTATTTTATAGGCATGCGCACCAAAGACCTGTTTGATTGCCATGGTTTCAAGCTTATCCCCCAGAGGGGTGGAGGTGCCGTGGGCATTTATATAATCAACCTCTTCAGGCTTTATCCCTGCATCCAGAAGAGCCAGCTGCATGGACTGGGCCCCCCCCCTGCCCTCGGGATGGGGGGCTGTAATATGGTAGGCGTCGCAGCTATTCCCGTAACCTACAACTTCACCGTAAATTTTGGCTCCCCTGCCCCTGGCGTGATCCAGCGTTTCCAGTACCAACAGTCCTGCTCCCTCTCCGATTACAAAGCCATCCCTTTCGGTATCGAAGGGTCTGCTGGCCTTTTGGGGTTCTTCATTTCTGGTGGTCATGGCCTTCATGGAGCAAAAACCGGCCATTGCCATGGGAGTTATGGGGGCTTCGGTTCCTCCGCAAATCATTACATCGGCCTCGCCCCTCTGCAGCAGGCGAAATGAATCTCCTATGGCGTTGTTGCTGGAAGCGCAGGCGCTGGTGGTGATCAGGCTGCAGCCCCTTAGCCCGAAGGAAATGGCCACCTGAGCCGCTCCCATATTAACGATCATCATAGGGATGAAAAAGGGGCTTATCCTTCCCGGACCTCTGCTCATCAACACCTTATGCTGTTCTTCCAGGGTTTCCAGCCCGCCAATGCCGGATCCCAAAATCACTCCCACACGATCCCTATTGACAGTATCAAAGTCAATGGCGGCGTCCGCAATGGCCAGCTTGGCGGCCGCCATGGCAAACTGGGTAAAACGATCCATACGCCGGGCATCTTTTTTATCAATGTATTCTTCGGGAACAAAGCCTTTTACCTCTGCGGCAATCCTTGTGCTATAGCCTTCTGCGTTAAATCTGGTAACCGGGCCCACCCCCGACCTGCCTGCCGCAAGGTTTGACCAAAAATCTTCAAGGCCTGTTCCCACAGGCGAAATAACGCTCATTCCCGTAACTACTACTCTGGGTCCCAATACAACACCTCCAGCGCCACATAAAGATGCAGATTTTAAAAAGTCCCGCAACCGGTGCGGGACTAAATAACTTCCTACTTGTGTTCCTTAATATAGTTAACTGCCTCACCGACAGTACGAATTTTCTCCGCATCCTCATCCGGGATTACAATATCAAATTCTTCTTCCAGAGCCATCACCAGTTCCACTATATCCAGCGAATCCGCTCCCAGATCCTCAATGAACGATGATTCCATATTTACCTCTGCTTCATCCACCCCAAGCTGCTCGGCAATTATCCCCTTTACCTTGTCATAAATAGCCACGCTCTCTCACCCCCTTCCAGACTTTAAGAAGCATATTTTCCCTTACATAACCATTCCGCCATCCACCATTATTACCTGTCCTGTTATATACGATGCGCCTTCACCCGCCAGGAAAACCACCAGCGCAGCAACCTCCCCGGGCATGCCAAGCCTTCCCAGGGGTATTCCCGCCAGCATTTTGTCTTTTGTCCCGGCTGGAAGGCTCCCGGTCATTTCTGTGTCAATAAAACCCGGGGCCACGGCGTTAACGGTGATGCTTCTTGATCCAAACTCCTTGGCCGCCGACTTGGTGATTCCTATAAGTCCTGCCTTGCTGGCGGCATAGCTGGCCTGCCCGGCATTGCCGGCAACCCCCACCACCGAAGTGATGTTTATTATCCGCCCCCATCTTGCTTTAAGCATTGGCCTTATGGCGGATTTCATGCAATTGAATGATCCCTTTAAATTGACGGATAATACCGCATCCCAGTCCTCTTCCCTGATCCTTGGCATGAGATTGTCTTTTGTTATACCGGCATTATTCACAAGTATGTCCAGCCGGCCGAAGGTCTGTACCGCCGCCTCCACCATTTTAGCAGCCTGACCGGGGTCCGCAACATCGGCCCGGAAGGCCAGTGCCTTTCGTCCCATGGCCGTGATCTCGTCGGCCACCGCCTGGGCCTCGGCCTCTCTTCCGGCGTAGTTTACCAGTACATCTGCCCCTTCAAGGGCCAGGGCCAGAGCAATGGATCTGCCGATGCCCCGGGATGAACCGGTCACGATGGCCGCCCTGCCATTTAGATACATTTTAGCTAACCTCCCCAAAACTGGCAAGGATTTTTTCAAGGGACACGCTGTCTTCCACGTTTTTAACTTCCACATCCCTGTCTATCTTCCTGACCAAGCCGGAAATAACCTTACCCGGTCCCACCTCAACAAATATCCCTGTACCGTCCCCAATCATCTTTCTGACGCACTCCTCCCAGCGAACCGGGCTGGATACCTGTTTAACCAGTAAATCCTTTATTTCCGCCGTTTTCCCGTGATAGTCTGCGGTTACGTTGGACAGCACCGGTATCTCGGGGTCCTTTATTTTTACCCGGGACAGGCTGGCTTCCAGTTTCTCACCGGCAGACCTCATCAAAGATGAGTGAAAGGGGGCGCTGACCGACAGGGGCAGACATTTCCTGGCTCCTCTTTCATTGAGCACCTCCACCGCCTTCTCCAGGGATCTGGTGTCACCCGCAATGACCACCTGACCCGGGCAGTTAAGATTTACTGCCTCCACCACTCCATCCGGGCCGGACAAACCGGAGCAGATGTCTGAAATTTTACCCGTTTCCATTCCCAGCACAGCCACCATGCCGCCCTCTCCCAGAGGAACGGCCTCCTGCATGTACTGCCCCCGGAGCCTCACCAGCGTCACGGCGTCTTCAAAATTCAGTGCCCCTGCGGCAACCAGCGCTGTGTACTCCCCCAAGCTATGGCCGGCGGCTGTGTCCGGCCTTAATCCCATTTGCCGCATTACGGCCAGGCAGGCCACGCTCACTGTTAATATGGCCGGCTGGGCATTGACCGTTTTTTTCAGTTCTTCCTCCGCCCCGCCAAAGCAAAGGGCTGTAATATCAAATCCCAGAGCTTTGTTGGCCCTGTCAAATATATCCCTGGCCGCCGGATATTTCTCGTACATATCCCGGCCCATACCCACCTGCTGGGATCCCTGACCGGGGAATACAAAGGATCTTTTGGCCATCACCGAACACCTGCCAGTTTACCCAGCCCATTCATAATTTCATATGCGCCGGCCATAATTTCTTCAATTATTTCACTGGCGGGCTGTACTTTATTTACCATTGCCGACACCTGGCCGGCCATGACGGAACCCATTTCCACATCACCGTCCACCATAGCCGCCCTGAGGCTGCCCAACCCTATTTTTAAAATTTCGTCGTTTGGAAGACAGTTATCTTCCATTTCTATAAATTTCTTGCTGAGCTTATTGTGCAGAACCCTCACCGGATGCCCGGTGGTCCTTCCGGTAATCACGGTATCCCGATCCTTTGCCTTTATTACCATTTCCTTAACCTTTTCATGTATGACACACTCCCTGGCGCACATAAAACGCGTGCCCATCTGAACTCCCACCGCTCCCAAAGCCAGGGCGGCAGCCACACCCCTGCCGTCGAAAACCCCCCCGGCGGCAATCACCGGGACGCTTACGGCATCCACTATCTGCGGCACCAGGGCCATGGTGGTAAGCTCACCGATATGCCCCCCGCTCTCCATTCCTTCGGCTATAACAGCGTCCACTCCCGAGCGGACCAACCTTTTGGCCAGGGCCACCGACGCCACCACCGGGATGACCCTGATGCCCACTTCCTGCAGAGACGGTACGTATTTGCCAGGGTTACCCGCACCCGTGGTAATCACGGCAACCCTTTCATCCCGGATAATCTCCATTATCTCGTCAACAAAGGGGGACAAAAGCATGACATTAACCCCGAAAGGCCTGGCTGTATATTGTTTCGCCCTTTTTACCTGTTCCCTGACCCAGTCCGGCGGGGCCTGCCCGGAACCTATTATTCCCAATCCCCCGGCCTCACTGACCGCGGCCGCCAGCTCAGCCGTAGCTGCCCATGCCATTCCGCCCTGTAGTAAAGGATATTTTACTTTAAGAAGATCACAAAGCACAGTATGTATAATGGTAGAATTCCCTCCCCTCATCTGTTCCCGCTCCGGTAGTCATACCATCGCATTAACGTTACAGCCCAGGTCAGCCCGGCTCCGAATCCGGTCATCAGTATATTATCGCCGTCCTTTATACTGCCCCGGTTAACGGCCTCCTCCAGCGCCATGGGTATTGAGGCGGTGGAGGTGTTGCCAAAGCGGTCCACATTGACAAGTACCTTTTCCATGGGCAGTTGCAACCTCTTGGCCGCTGCTTCAATAATTCTTATATTAGCCTGGTGGGGTATCAAAAAATCCAGGTCGTTAAGCGCCAGACCTGCTGACTTCAGTGCCTCCAGGGATCCGTCACCGCAGGCCCTGACCGCGAATTTGAACACCTCCCGGCCGTTCATGCGTAGAAAATGCATCTTATTGTCCACACTCTCTCTGCATGCCGGCATTTTGGAGCCCCCTGCCGGCATGTCCAGGTACTGACCTCCTGAACCATCGGACCCCAGTTTTGTATGAATCAACCCATAACCTTCCGGCACCCGCCCTATGATGGCGGCGCCGGCGCCGTCACCGAAAATCACACAGGTATTCCTGTCTTCCCAGTCAATTATCCTTGAGAGGGTTTCCGCCCCTATAACCAGCACATGCCTGTACATACCGGATTCAACGAACTGCGCCCCCACCGATAAAGCATACATAAAGCCGGTACATCCGGCAAGCAGGTCAAAGGCCCCGGCCCGGTGCGCCCCAAGGCGGTCCTGCACTATGCAGGCCGTGGCCGGAAAAAGATGGTCAGGGGTATTGGTGGCCACAATTATTAAGTCCACCTCAGCGGGCGATATTTTAGCATCATCCAGAGCCTTCCTGGCCGCCTCCAGCGCCAGATCCGAGGTGGCCTGTTGAGGGGAGGCAATTCTTCTCTCCCGGATACCCGTCATGGTAACTATCCACTGATCCTTAGTATCAACCATTTTTTCCAGTTCCCTGTTTGTAAGCACCTTTTCCGGCACATAGGAACCAAGCCCCAGAATTCCTGCCCGTATCCCGGATTCAGGCATCACCGCACCCCGCCTTCTCAGTCAAATTACTCTCTACATTCCGCCTGATGGCCTGCACCAGTCCGCTGGATACTGCGCCTGCGGCAACCCTGATGGCATTTCTCACCGCAAAGGCGGTGGAACTGCCGTGGCAGACTATAACCACCCCGTTTACACCAAGCAGCGGAGCGCCCCCGTATTCGGCATAATCCACCCGTCTCCTTATTTCCTTAAGGCCGGGCAACGTCAGGACAGTACCCATTTTAGACAGCCAACTGCGGGTAAGCTCATCCTTCATCATCCTCATAAGCGACATGGCCAGCCCTTCTCCGGCCTTCAGCACAACATTTCCCACGAAACCGTCACAGACCACCACATCGGCCATACCATTGAAAATATCCCTACCCTCGACATTGCCTATAAAATTAACCCCGGATTCTTTTAGGAGGGGGAAAGATTCCAGAGTAAGTTCATTTCCCTTTGATTCCTCTTCACCCACGTTGAGAAGTCCCACCCTGGGATTGTCTATACCCAATATTATATCGGCATAAATATAGCCCATTATGCCAAACTGCTGCAGGTTTTTGGGTTTGCAGTCCACGTTGGCCCCCACATCCAGCAGCACCGTGCCTCCCTTTTTACCGGGAATAACGCTGGCAATGGCGGGCCGGTCTATGCCTTTTATCCTGCCCAACCCCAGCAGGGCGGCTGCCATAACCGCCCCGGTGCTGCCTGCCGAAACAAAGGCGCTGGCCTTTCCTTCCTTTACCAACTGAACGGCCCTGACTATTGAGGAATCCTTTTTCTTGCGTACGGCATTGGCCGGCTGCTCCCCCATGGCAATGGTTTCAGTGGTGTGCACTATATCTATCATATCTCTCTTATTGTTTCCCAGTTCCTTCAGGATACTTTCACTGTCACCCAGCAGTATTACCTCTATCCCGTCCCTGCCGGCCTCCAGCGCCCCCATCACTATTTCATGGGGAGCATAATCGCCCCCCATTGCATCCACGGCAATTTTCACCGCCGCCAGACCTCCTCTGATATGGCAAATACCAGAAACCTCCCGGTAAACACCGGATCGTCCTTTACCATGGAAGTAACCCTTACCATGTATTTATTTCCGCTCCTCCTGCTGATGAATGCCCTGGAAACAACTCTCTCCCCGCTGTATACCGGCCGTTTAAAGCTTATTTTACATGTCCCCGTCAGGGCGACCTCGGCGTCCACCAGGGCCACTGCCAGTGAGTTGGCCTGGGCAAAGAGGTAATGGCCCCTGACCACCTTTGTTTTTATAAGGGTCATTTTTTCTGTAATGGTCAGCACCGAAATTCCGGAACGCCCAACCTCCAGTTCCACCGGATCGCCTATCATCTCGTCAATACCTATGGAGCGCACCTGTTTGCGCACCCCACTGGCCACATTTTTGACACGGGACCTCATTTCCGGTATATTCAGTTCAGATCTGTCCAGACGAATTGTCTGGATGCTTACATTTAAAATTTCCGCCAGATCCTCATCGGTTAAAAAAGGGTTGCCGTTAATATATTTTTCAACAAACCGCTGCCTGGCGGCCCTGCCATAACTACTCCTGGCCATAACTTATCACCCATAAACGACAAATTTAGTACCAGGTACTAAAAATATTATATATGGGCTGGAAAAAAAAAGCAACCCAAATCTATGCCCTCTTAAAAGAGAAAATAAAAAACCTGCAGATACCATCTACAGGTTTTCCTGTCAACTACTTGGACTTGACCTCAACTACTCCCTTGTTCTTGTAAAAACCACACCCAGGGCAAACCCTGTGCGGAACAACCAGTTCATGACACTGAGGACATTTTACCAGGGTGGGGGCCTCCAGGTTAACATTGGCCGCCCTGCGCTGCCTGCCTCTTTGCTTGGATGATTTTCTCTTTGGTACTCCCATTCATCGACACCCCCTTCAAAACCGGTCTTTTACTCTTTTTCTTCCAGCAACTGTTTCAGAACTTGCAGCCTGATGTCAGTTTCCTCTTTGGGACAATGGCAGCACGATGCGTTCAGGTTAACGCCGCAATTCTGACACAGTCCCCGGCAGTCCTGCCGGCACACCAGCTTCATGGGGAGAGCGTAAAGAAGTGATTTTACCACTTCGGTGGTTATATCAAGCTTATCTCCCTTAAAAGAAATCCATTCTCCGCCATCGTCGGCTGACAAGTCATTGTTCTGTGATTCATTATAATAGACTTCTTCCATTTCGGCAAATACAAGCATATCAAAAAACTCAAGGCACCGGCTGCAGGCCAGCCTTACATTCCCCTCCAGCTTACCCGTAAGGTTAAGCAGACCATCATTATTCAAAATGGTAAGATCCAGCGCCACCGGTTTGTTGAAAAAAATTTCTTCAATCCCGGTATCTATGGGCCGCATCTCAAAATCCTTCAGAAAATGCTCTTTTCCACCGGGAATGTTTTTAATTCTTGATACGTCCAGTTCAATCATAAGTCTACTCTCCATGTCACAAAAAGAATTATATAAAAGCTGTGCTCATTTTGTCAAGAACCTAGCTTTCATATTAACCTTTATTATCCACATCTATTCTAAATATGAGCCTTTCTTAGTATAAATCATTTGAAAAAAGTTTTCCAGTAAATATCACCGGGGGAGTCTATATTATGGTTCCTGCCATAGCAGTGTTTGCCTCAATCGTCGCGATCTTTTCCGTTGTTTTACAACAACTAAATATTAAAAGAAGCTTTAAAGCCCGAGAATTCGGGCTTTTCTCTTGTCAATCTTTGTGTATAATAATGTTGTGAATGTCGTGTATTGCGACATAATGGGCTTAGA
>Ga0209643_1000709_pt1 | contig 46510 bp, 42 predicted proteins | sample AutmiccBRH37_all_FD_187383 | JGI IMG/M metagenome (GOLD analysis project Ga0209643, IMG submission 187383) | Deep subsurface microbial communities from Mt. Terri, Switzerland - Autotrophic microbial communities BRH/37_all (SPAdes) (version 2) | ecosystem: Environmental > Aquatic > Deep...
GGGACAACCTGACGCCGGAAGAAAAGGCCGCTCACAAGCAAGAATTCCAGCAAAAATGGGCGAGCATGTCGGACGAGCAGAAGGCCGAGATCCGCAAGAAATTCCTCGAACGGCGCGATGGCGCGGCGCAGTGATACGCAAACGAAAGGGTTTGAAATGAGATCAGCTCTCGCAATTCTTGCAGCCGCCGCGCTGCTGTCCGCCGCCGCCGCAGATCACGCCGAGGCGCGCGAAAAGAACCGGTCCGGTACCTTTTCGGGCACCCGCGGGAGCGGAACCTTCTCGCAGACCACGAAACGCGAGGCGGGCTCATTCGAGCGCTCGCGCGACTGGGAGAGCGAGCGCGGCTCGGGCTCCTCTGCAACCTCGCGCAATTGGGACGCGGAGAGCGGCACTGGAAGCGCGCACCGGGAGGTCACCGGCGCGGGCGGGAAAACATCGACCTCCGACACCGCGGTCAGCAAGACCGACGGCGGGATCGAAAGCTCCTCGACCCGCACGGGCTTCAACGGCAAGACCGTGACGGGCGGGACGACGATCTCCAAGACCGACGAGGGCGCGGTGGTCAACAAAACCTACACCAACGAAGCGGGCGAGACGCTCTCCTCCTCCAAGACCGTGACCAAGACGGACGACGGTTACGTCTCGTCCGGCAGCTACGAGACATCAGGCGGCAAAAGCGGAACTTTCACCGGTTCCGGGACGCACGACGAAAACGGCATCGATCGCACCAAAACGGTCACCACCGGTGAGGGAAAGACTGCGACGCGCGTCATCGACACCGATTTCAACGGCGACGGCACGGGCGGCTCGCGCGCGGTCACCACCACTGGCCCGAATGGCGAAACCATCTCGCACGGCGCCGACGTCACCATCGACCACCCATAGGCTCGCCCATCCCCCACCTCCACAGGGTCGAGCTTTGAAAGGCCGCAGCGCCCCCGCACCTGCGGCCTTTCTCTTGCATCGCGCACAGCTGCGGCGCTTGCCTCACTGTGCGAACGCCTGCACGCTCATCGAAGACGCGAAACCGGGGGCATCATGTCGCACTTCACGAAAAAGCCGATCAGCATGCTCCGGGCCCAGGCCGCCGAAGAGGGCGCTCACACCCTCCGGCGCGGACTTGGCTCGCTTGAGCTGACCACGCTCGGCGTCGGCGCGGTTATCGGAGCGGGCATTTTCGTGCTGACGGGACACGCAGCGCATGATCTTGCGGGCCCCGCGATCGTCATCTCGTTTGTCATTGCCGGGGGCGTGTGCCTGTTCGCCGCGCTGTGCTACGCGGAACTCGCCTCGATGATCCCGGTTTCGGGCTCGGCCTACACCTATGCCTTCGCGACGCTCGGCCAGCTGTTCGCCTGGATCATCGCGTGGGATCTGATGGTGGAGTACCTGTTCGCCGCCGGCACGGTCGCCGTCGGGTGGTCGGGCTATTTCACCGGATTGATGAGCGATCTGGGCGTCGAGATTCCAAAGATATGGAGTGCGGCGCCGTTCGCGGGCGAAACGTGGGGTGCGCTTCACGCGACCGGCGCGATTTTGAATCTCCCGGCGATGGCAATCATCGCGCTCACGGCGTTCGTGCTTATTCTCGGCGTCACGGAATCGGCGGCGTTCAATACGGTCGTCGTCCTGATCAAGCTCGGCGTCGTGGTTCTCGTCATCGCGTTCGGATTTTTCCATGTCGACCCGGCGAACTGGACGCCGTTCATTCCGGACGAAGTGGCGGGCGACGCGGGCACCACCAAATTCGGGGTGCCGGGCATCGTCCACGCGGCCGGTGTCATCTTTTTTGCCTATATCGGATTTGAGGTGATCTCGACCGCCGCGCAGGAGGCGCGCAACCCCGAACGCACCATGCCGGTGAGCATTCTGGGCGCGCTGGTCGTGTGCACGGTGCTCTACGTGCTGATGTGCCTCGTCATTACCGGCGTCGTGAAATACACCGACCCGGGCCTTGGCTTGCCGCGCCCGATCTACACCGTCGTGCAGGCCATGGGTCCGGGGCTCGAATGGCTAAAATTCACCGTCACGATCGGCGCGACGATCGGTCTTGCATCGACGATCCTTGCGCTGCTCTACGGACAATCGCGGATCTTTTACGCAATGGGACGCGACGGGCTGCTGCCGCCGATCTTCTGCGCGGTTCATTCCAGACGCCGCACCCCGTGGTTCGGGACGCTCATCACGGCGCTGTTCGCGGGGCTGATGGCCGGGCTTTTTCCGGTCGGGCTGCTCGGCGAACTCGTCTCGGTCGGGACGCTCCTTGCCTTCGCGATGATCTGCGCCGGGGTCATCTATCTGCGCGTCAAGGAGCCACAGCTGCCGCGCGCTTTCAGGGTGCCGGTGTTCTGGCTGGTCGCGCCGCTCGGCATCGCATCGTGCCTCTACCTGATCGCCGGGCTGCCGAGCGACACCTTTGTGCGCCTCGTCGTATGGATGGCGATCGGCTTGGCCGTCTATTTCGGATACGCCCAGTTCCACTCGCGGATGCGGGCCTCGCAGGGCGCGGCGGCGGAGTAGCGCGCCGGCGGCTATAGCCCTTTTGCGAGCCGGTCGTAGGCCACGAGTGTCTTCAGCAGCGCTTCCATCTCGTTCAGCGGGACCATGTTAGGGCCGTCGGAGGGCGCATTGTCCGGGTCCTGATGCGTTTCCATGAACACCGCCGCGACGCCGATCGCAACCGCCGCCTTGGCAAGCACCGGCACGAAGCGCCGCTCGCCGCCCGACGCCGTGCCCTGGCCCCCCGGCTGCTGCACCGAGTGGGTGGCATCGAAGACCACCGGGCAGCCGATCTCGGCCAGAACGGGGAGCGCGCGCATGTCGGAGACCAGCGTGTTGTAGCCGAACGAGACGCCGCGCTCGGTCGCCAGCACATTGGGATTGCCGGCGCCCGCGATCTTGGCGACGACATTCTTCATGTCCCATGGCGCGAGAAACTGCCCCTTCTTCACGTTGATCGTGCGCCCGGTCGCGGCCGCCGCAAGCAGCAGATCGGTCTGCCGGCACAAGAAGGCCGGGATCTGGAGTACGTCGACGGCCTGCGCGATCTGCGCGCAATGCTCGCGCTCATGCACATCGGTGAGCACCGGGATGCCGAGCGATTCCCGAATCTCGGCAAAAATGGGGAGCGACTTGTCCATGCCGAGGCCGCGCTGTGCGCTGGCGGAGGTGCGGTTGGCCTTGTCGTAGGAGGTCTTGTAGATCAGCCCGACGCCGACCCGCGCGGCGATCTCCTTCAGCGCCCCGGCCATCTCCAGCGCATGTGCGCGGCTTTCGAGCTGACACGGCCCTGCAATCAGCGTGAGCGGGAGGTGATTGCCGATCTCGACCGGCCCGACTTTGACGACAGGATTGGGTTTCATGAGCGCAACTATACCAGACGCGACTGCGCGACAGCAGCCTCGATGAACGAGGCAAACAGCGGATGGGGCGCGAAGGGCTTGGATTTGAGTTCGGGGTGGAACTGAACGCCGACGAACCAGGGATGTCCCGGAATTTCCACGATCTCGGGCAGGAGCCCGTCCGGCGAGAGCCCGGAAAACACCAGTCCGTGCTCTTCCAGCACCTTGCGATAACGCAAATTTACTTCGTAGCGATGGCGATGGCGCTCGCTGATGACGTGGGTACCGTAAATCTGCGCGACTTTCGATCCCTCCGTCAGGCGCGCTTCGTAAGCCCCGAGCCGCATGGTGCCGCCCTTGTCGGCGCCCTCGTTACGCACTTCGCGCTGCGTACCCTTGATCCATTCGGTCATCAGTCCGACCACCGGCTCGCGCGTCGCCATGAACTCGGTCGTGTTGGCGTCGGCGATGCCGGCCAGATTGCGCGCGGCCTCGATCACCGCCATCTGCATCCCGAAGCAGATTCCGAAGTAAGGGATATTGCGCGTGCGCGCGAACGTGACCGCGGCCTGCTTGCCGCGCGCCCCGCGTTCGCCGAAGCCGCCCGGCACCAGAATGCCGTTGACGTCCTCAAGATGGGCAGCGGCATCCTCGCGCTCGAACAGTTCCGATTCGAACCATTCGATCCGCACACGGACGTTGTTCGCGATGCCGCCGTGCACCAGCGCCTCGCTCAGCGACTTGTAGGCATCCTTGAGGCCGGTGTATTTTCCGACGATCCCGATCACCACCTCGCCTTCCGGGTGGCGCACGCGCCGCACGATCTCTTCCCAGCGCGACAGGTCGGGCGCTGTGTCGTCGAACATGCCGAAGACTTTAAGGACCTGCGTATCGAGTCCCTCGGCGTGGTAGCGGATCGGCACGTCGTAGATCGTATCGACGTCGGGCGCCTGGATCACGCGCTCGGGCCGCACGTTGCAGAACAGCGCGATCTTGCGCCGCTCCGCTTCGGGGATCGGCTTTTCGCTGCGGCACAGCAGGATGTCGGGCTGAATGCCGATCCCGCGCAGCTCTTTCACCGAGTGCTGGGTCGGCTTGGTCTTGAGCTCTCCGGCGCTCGCGACATAGGGCATCAAGGTCAGATGAATGAAGAGCGCGGCGCCCGCCTCAAGTTCGTTGCCGAGCTGGCGGATCGCCTCGAAATACGGCAAGCCCTCGATGTCACCCACCGTGCCCCCGATTTCGCACAGCACGAAGTCGACATCGTCGACATTCGACAGGATGAAACCCTTGATCGCGTCGGTGACGTGAGGAATGACCTGAACCGTTCCGCCGAGATAATCTCCGCGCCGCTCCTTGGCGATCACTTCCTGATAGATCTGGCCGGTGGTGACACTGTCGGAGCGCTTGGCCGAAACGCCGGTGAAGCGCTCGTAATGCCCCAGGTCGAGGTCCGTCTCCGCGCCGTCGTCGGTGACAAACACCTCGCCGTGCTGAAACGGGCTCATCGTGCCCGGATCGACGTTAAGATAAGGATCGAGCTTGCGCAGCCGCACCGAATAGCCGCGCGCCTGGAGCAGCGCGCCCAGCGCTGCCGAAGCAAGCCCCTTGCCCAGTGAGGAAACCACGCCGCCGGTGATAAAGATAAACCGCGCCATGGGCCATCAACCTAACGTATGAGCTTGAACCATGGAAAGCGATTTTGCGCGTGCGGCATCCACTTGGTGGTGTCCTTGAAAAAAAACTGTGTAAATGAGGTCCGGCCGGCCATCCCGGCGCCCTCGCGGCGGGGACCTTCGACGCCCGGGCGTCCGTCGCGAATCAGTCTCGTCCCTATTGCGGAGTCGGCACACTCGGCTCGGCCGGCGGCAGCACCGGAACCTCCGGCAGCATGGGAACTTCCGGCGTCGTGACCGGCGCGCCGGTCGTCGCCGGAGCCTCGATCACCTTGTCGATCAGCGACGGCTTGGAGGTTTTCATACCGGCGATCACCGACAGCGAAATGCTGGTCGCGAAAAAGCCGGCGGCCAGCCAGGCGGTCGTGCGCGTGAGTGCGTTGGCCGCACCCCGCCCGCTCATCAGGCCGCCCCCGCCGCCGCCCCCGCCGCCGATGCCAAGGGCACCGCCCTCGGACCGTTGCAGCAGGACGACTGCAATCAAGGCGAGCAGAATCAGGAGATGGAGAACCAAAACGACCGAAAACATGGGAAAAGACCGCGCGCAAAAAGCCAGTGTGCTCCGCCTTGTAGCGTGCGGGCGGCCCTGTGCCAAGAGGCGGACGGACGCACCGGGAAACGCTAGCCGCCCGCGGACCGCTTCCCTTCGACGCCGCCCTCACCGGGCTGGACCGCCCGGCGTGCCTGGATGCGGGCGACCGTATCTCCCACTTCGCTGACGAACGCGCCCTCATTCTTCGCCGGGTCGAGCGCGACACGGATGCCCGTGGCAAGCTCGCCCAGCAGGGCCAGCGGCTGCTGGGCCGCCGCCGAGTCCTGGCGCGCGAGGGCGCTCTTCAGGTCGTCTCCGGCCTTTGCGAGCCCCTCGGAGAACATGGCAACAAGCTCAAACCCGGGTGCGACAAGGCGCGGACGCAGGTCGGCAATGGTTTGCATGAGCTGCCCGACTTCCTGCTGCAAGGCCGCATCCAGCGAGCCACTCTGCGCAAGTTCGGTGATCAGCTTGCATGTGATCGCGACATGGAATGCCGCCTGTTCGATGCGCTTTCGATCGATACTGGCGCGCACTTCCGTGATTTCGCTCGCGCTCGGCCCCGAGAGCACGCCGTCGCGGGCCTTGGACTGCAGCGAGTTGGGGACTTTGATCAGGGCCTCGTCGCCCGACTTGCGCGACTGGTCGCGGCGCCGGTCGGGCCCGATATAATTGCTGGTCACCACGAAATTCTTGCGCGCTTCGACCTGCAAGGCGATCCGGCTCTTGAGCTGACCGATCGACAACGGCCGCACCAGAAGATCGTCGGCTCCGCAATCGATCACCCGGCGGACCAGATCGCCGCGCTGGTTCCAGGTCGTCATGACGACCACCATGAACGGATTACGGCCCAGGCGTCCGTGCCGCATGTCGTGAACCAGAGCACAGATTTCCGTCTCATCCTCGGTGACGTCGAGAAGCGCGAGATCGAAGTCGCCAAGCTCGAGCGCGCGCCGCAATTCGGCGACGGTCACCGGCACATCGACCTCCCGAAACCCCATCGTGAAGAGGCCGTTGCGGGTCAGGTGACGATTCGAATGAATCGGATCGTAGAGGAGTGTCGCGACGTGGGGTAAGAATTTAGCCTGCATCGAGCTGTCCTGCTCAAGATACTCCCGCGTGCAACGCGAGAATATACGCCTTCTACATATCTGACGAAGGCTAGGCTCGAAGTCTTTATGGTGTCTTTACAGCCGGTCGCGGCTGACGCTTATCTACGACTTTAGTTTATTCCCGTAAACCCTAGTAATGCCAAGGAAATCAATCGCTTTGAGACTGGCGCCGCCAACCAGCGCGCCATCGACGTCGGGCAGCGTCAAAAGTGTCGCAGCATTGTCCGGCTTGACCGACCCGCCGTACAGGATGCGCATTTTTTCGCCCTCCGGTCCAAACCGCCGGTTGAGTAACCCACGGATCGCGGCATGCACGGCGTTTACTTCTTCTACCGTCGGCGTGCGCCCGGTTCCGATCGCCCAGACCGGCTCGTAGGCAATCACCGTATTGGCGGACGTGGCGCCGTCCGGAATGGAACCCGAAACCTGCCGCTTGACCACCGTGGCCGTCTTGCGCGCGTCACGCTCGGCTTCGCTCTCTCCGACGCAGATGATGGCAATCAAGCCGGCCCGCCAGGCCGCCTGCGCCTTGGCGCGGACGGCCGCGTCGGTTTCGCCATGGTCGTGCCGGCGCTCGGAGTGACCGACGATCACCGCCTTCGCGCCGGCGTCTTTGAGCATTTCAGCCGAAATATCGCCGGTGTGGGCACCGGAGGCCTTGGCATGGCAATCCTGGCCGCCGAGCTTGAGCGCACTTCCCTTCACCAGGCTTGAAAACGGGATCAGAAGCGATGCGGGCGGGCAGATCAGGAGGTCGCATGCGGGTTTGGGGGTGCGCGAGGCCGCCGCAACGATCTTCTTGAGTTCGCCCGCCGAGGCCTTGAGACCGTTCATCTTCCAATTGCCCGCCACCAGCGGCTTGCGCTTTGCCATTCGACCCCCAACTGTGCCCGTCCATTCGCAAAAAGGGCCTTAGCAGAGTCGCGCGGGGCCTCCAACGGGATTTCGCGACGCCCCGGGCAATGCTAGACAGGTTCCTCGCGAAATCCGCCGCCCGTCCCGATGGGAACGACCCTATGAAGCTCTATTATGCCCGAGGCGCCAGTTCGATCGGGATACATGTGATTCTCGAGGAGGTCGGGAAGCCGTATGAGCGCGCCGAAGTCGCCCTGATGGAGGGCGAACAGTATCAAGCGCCGTTTCTCGAAATCTCCCCCAAATCCAAGGTGCCGGTCCTGCTGCGCGACGACGGCTCGGTGCTGACGGAATACGGTGCCATCGCCCGCTGGCTGGCCCTGACCAATCCGGCGGCCGACCTGCTCCCCGGCGACACGGAGGGCGAGGTGCGCATGATCGAGGCGATCGATTTTTGTGTCGGCACCATCCACATGCAGGGCTATCTGCGCGCGTTCGTGCCGCAGATGTTCGCACCCGACAAGGCCGACTACGAGGCGGTCAGGAAGCGCGGGCTCAGCATCATGAAGAAGGGATTTGCGATCCTCGAGAGCGCCCTCGCCGGCAAGGATTACATCGCCGGGCGTTATTCGATCGGCGACAGCGCGGTCTTTTACGTGACGCTGTGGGGACGCAAATTCGATCTCGCGCTGGCGCCCGATCTGGCGCGGCATTTTGAGCGGATGCTGGAGCGCCCTGCGGTTCGGCGGGCGCTGGCCGCCGAGGGGCTCGATCCGGCCGGGAATAAAGTATAAACCGCTTCTGCACATCGCGCGCCGGATGCCGGCGGGCGCAAAACATGGCCTCATCAACCGGCCTCAGTAAGGTAACGCACCATGCTCGATTCAATCCGCGCCGCCGCGAAAACCCCGGTCGCCAAGGGTCTGCTGATCGTGCTCGGGATCAGCTTTGCCATCTGGGGGGTCAAGGGTGCGATTACCCCCTCGCGCGACGCCGCGATCGCGCATATCGGGAAATTCACCGTCACGCCGCAGGAGTATCAGCGCGTCCTCAACCGCCAGATCGAGGCGATGCGCAAACAGTTCGGCGACACCTTCGACGCCGCCCAGGCCCACATGTTCGGCCTCGACACGCAGATCCTCAAAAGCCTGATCGCGGGTGCCGCGCTCGATGAGGCGGCGCGCAAGATGGGCCTTACCACACCCGACGACGCGATCGTCAAGCAGACGCGCGAGCAAAAGACATTTTACGGTCCGGACGGTCGCTTCAGTCAGGCTCAGTTCCTCGAAGTCCTGCGCCGCAGCGGCTACAATGAGGCGTCGTTCTTCGAGGCTGTGCGCCGGGACATCACGCGCGCCCAGTTGCAGGACGCTCTGGCGGCTGGTTTCGTGGGCCCCGATGCGATCGCCAAGCCGCTTTACCGCTTTCACACGGAAAAGCGGGTTGTACGCTATGTGGTGATTGCGCCGGAGGCCGTGTCGGGTGCCTCGCCTCCCACGGATGACGAACTGAAGGCCTATTACGACGCCCACAGCTCGGAGTACCGCACGCCCGAATACCGCAAATTCTCCTACGTGCTGCTCGATCCGGGCGCGCTGGCCAAGACTCTGACCGTCGATGACGCCAAGGCGCGCGAGTATTTTGAGTTTCACAAGGCCGAGTTCGGTCAGGCCGAGACCCGCGCGATCGAGCAGATCGTGTTTCCCAGCGAAGCCGCCGCCACCGCCGCGCGCGCAGCGATCGCGAGCGGCACGAGCTTTGAGGATGCCGCAAAGGCTGCGGGGTTCTCCTCCGACGACATCAAGCTCGGCACCCATACCGCAAAGGAACTGGCAAAAGCGATTGCCGACGCCGCGTTCGCCCTGCCGAAGGATACCGTAAGCGAGCCGGTGAAGACGCAGTTCGGCTTCTCGCTGCTGCGCGTCACGGCGATCACGGAAGGGCACGAGGCGACCTTCGCCGATGCGCGTCCCGCCGTCGATGCGCAGCTCGCCAAGGACGAGGCGGACGAAAAAATCTACGAGCTCGGAAATACGCTGGAGGACAAGCGTCAATCGGGCGAGAGCCTGGAGGACGCCGCCAAGAGCGTCGGCGTGGAGGTCCGCGTCGTGGCGAGCACCGATGCCGACGGGCGCGGCCCCGACGGTGCGCCGATCGCCGAGCTCGACGGACAGAGCGAGCTCCTGAGCGAGGCATTCAAGGCGGTGCCGAGCGAGGAAAGCAACCTGGTGCCGACCGCGGCGGGCGGTTACGTCGCGTTCCGCGTCGATGCCGTGACGGCCCCGACGGAAAAACCGTTCGAGGAGGTCAAGGGCGACGTGCGCGAGACGCTCGCAGCGCAGGCGCGCGGAAAGGCGCTCGATGCGAAAGCCGCCGCGCTCCTCGAACGCGCGAAGGCGGGCACCTCGCTCGACACGATCGCCGGCGAGCTCGGGCGCGTGGTTCAAACCAGCGACCAGATCCAGCGCGGCGCCAGCAACGAGACGTTTTCCGCTGAAACGGTGAATACGATCTTCGGGACCGAAAAAGACGGATTCGCCACCGGCGCCGTGGGAATGGGAGACAGCCGCCTGCTGATGCAGGTGTCGCAGATCGTTCCCCCGACTGACGAGGCGATCGCCAGCGATCTGCCCGAGATCCGCAAACAACTCGCCGAGCTGTTCGCGAACGAAACCCTCGCGACCTATGCCGGCCACGCCGAAGCCGTCGCCAATGTGAAATACAATCAGGCGGTTCTGCAAAGCGTCCTGAACCCCGGCGACGAGGCGCAGTCCCCGTGACCGTCGCGCCGTCGCTCGAGAGTTTCAGGCCCATCTACGACGCCGGCACCGCGCAGGTCGTTTTCGCGACGCAATTGTGCGATCTCACGACTCCGGTCGCGGCGATGCTCAAACTCGCGGCGCTCGGCCCCAACAGCTTCCTGTTTGAATCGATCGGCGTCGCGGAAGGGGCGCCCGTGCGCGGGCGGTACTCGATCATCGGCGTCAGGCCCGACCTCGTCTGGCGCGCGCAGGGCCCGCAGGCGCAGGTCAATTCACACGCCCTGACCGACCGCAGCGCATTTGAGCCGTGCGGCGACACGCTGACATCGCTGAGCGCACTGGTCGAGGCCTCGCGCATCGCGCTTCCCGACGAGCTTCCCCCGATGGCGGCCGGCCTGTTCGGATTTTTGGGTTACGACACCGTGCGTCTGGTCGAACGGCTGACCGGCCAGAAGCCCGACCGGCTTGGATTGCCGGACGGCATCCTGCTGCGCCCCAGCGTCGTCATCGTGTTCGATATCGTGCGCGACGTCATGTCGATCGTGACGCCGGTGCGCCCGCAACCCGGTGTCGACGCGGCAACAGCCTACAGCCAGGCCCGTACGCGCATCGATGACGTGACGAAGGCGCTCGCAGCGCCGCTGCCCGACATGACCTACGAGACCGCGTTGCCCGAAGCGCTCGACGAGCCGCAATCGAACACGACCAGGGCCGAATACATGGGCATGGTCGAAAAAGCGAAGGAATACATCCGGGCCGGCGATATTTTCCAGGTGGTGCCGAGCCAGCGCTTTCGCCGCGCGTTTCCCCTGCCGCCGGCGGCCCTCTACCGCGCGCTCCGGCGCACCAATCCTTCGCCCTACATGTATTTCCTCGATTTCGAGGATTTCGCGCTGGTCGGATCGAGCCCCGAGATCCTGGTGCGCGTAAAGGACGGGCGCGTAACAATCCGCCCGATCGCGGGCACGCTGCCGCGCGGCGCGACACCGGAAGAGGACAAAGCCTTTCAGACGCGGCTCCTCGCCGACCCCAAGGAACGCGCGGAGCATATGATGCTGCTCGATCTGGGCCGCAACGATGTCGGGCGTGTCGCAAAAACCGGCACCGTCAAGGTCACGGAGGCGTTCACGCTCCAGTTTCTTTCCAAGGTCATGCACATCGTCTCGAATGTCGAAGGTGAGATCGATCCCAAATACGACGCGGTACGCGCGCTGATGGCCGGGCTTCCCGCGGGCACCGTTTCGGGAGCGCCCAAGGTACGCGCGATGGAGATCATCGATGAGCTGGAGCAGGAGAAGCGCGGCCCCTACGCGGGGGCGGTCGGCTATTTCTCCGCCAACGGAGCAATGGACACCTGTATCGTCCTGCGCACCGCGATTCTGAAGGACGGCATGATGTATGTGCAGGCCGGCGGCGGGGTGGTCGCCGACAGCGTGCCCGAAAGCGAATATCAGGAGACCGTCAACAAGGCGCGCGCCGTGATCCTCGCCGCGGATGAGGCACTCAGGGTCGCGCACGAGGCCCGCAGCGCGCAGGCCGGGAAGGCGGCGGGGACATGATGACCGGGCAGATTCAGCGTGCGGCCGAATTTCTCGGTTTCAAGCGGCGCCCCTCGGGCCGCGAGCGCCTGCTGGAACTGTTTGGCAAGGGAACGGTCGGCGCCGAGATCGGCGTCCATATCGGCGATTTTTCCGCCGTGATCCTGGACGCGGTCGAACCCGCGCGGCTGCACCTCATCGACCCCTGGCACTACGAGGGCGACGAGCAATACAAGGAATCCTTCTATGGCGGCGCCGGAGGCAAGAGCCAGACGGCGATGGACCGCCGTCACAAGCGCGTTTGCGACAGGTTTGCCGCGCAGATCGAGCGCGGACAGGTCGAGGTTCACCGCGCCTTTTCGACCGATGCCCTCGCGGCGATGCCGGATGACAGCCTCGACTGGGTCTATATCGACGGCAATCATCTCTATGACTTCGTCAAGGAAGATCTGCGCCTTGCCTTGCGCAAGACGCGCCCGGGGGGCTACATCACAGGAGACGACTACGGCCCGGGCGGATGGTGGAAAGGCGGCGTCAAGCGCGCCGTCGACGAATTCGCCAGATCGCAGCCGGTCGATTTGATTATGATCCGCAACGCCCAATACGCCCTGCGCTGCAGGAACGAACGATGATCCTCCTGATCGACAACTACGACAGTTTTACCTACAACCTGGTGCAATATCTGGGGGAGCTGGGTGCCGAGCTTGAGGTCATCCGCAATGACCAGATCACGGTTCAGGATGCGCTCGCACGCAAGCCCCAGGCGATTGTGATCTCGCCCGGCCCGTGCGACCCCGACCGCGCCGGCATCTGCCTTGCGCTGATCGGCGCGAATGCCGGTCAGATCCCGCTGCTTGGCGTGTGCCTCGGCCATCAGGCGATCGGCCAATCCTATGGCGGCAAGGTGATCCGCGCGCCGGTTCCGGTGCACGGCAAGACCAGCCCGATCCGTCACAGCGGCAAGGGGATTTTCGCGGGCATGCCCGATGGCTTCGAGGCCGCGCGCTATCACAGTCTGATCGTCGAGCGCGACAGCCTGCCCGACGAGCTTGAAATTACGGCGCACACGGACGACGGGCTCATCATGGGACTTGAGCATAAAACGCAGCCCGTGTTCGGCGTTCAATTTCATCCCGAAAGCATCGGCACCGGCTCGGGCAAGATACTGCTGAAGAATTTCCTCGAACGGGCGCGCGCATGAGTTTCGCAGCCCTTCTCAATCGCCTGGCGAATGGCGCGCTTCTCAGTGCCGACGAGGCCGAGGATGCGGTCGGCCAGATCATGGCCGGGGGCGTGACCGCGGCACAGACAGGCGCGTTCCTGATGGCGCTGCGTCAGCGCGGCGAGAGCGTGGACGAGCTGACCGGCGCTGTGCGGGCGCTGCGCGCGCGGGTCACGCGGGTGAACGCGCCCGAAGGCGCCATCGATACCTGCGGCACCGGCGGTGACGGCGCTTCGACCTACAATATCTCGACCGCGGCAGCGTTCGTCGCCGCGGGTGCGGGCGCCATCGTCGCCAAGCACGGCAACCGTGCCCAGTCCTCAAAATCGGGCTCGGCGGATGTTCTCGAAGCGCTCGGCATCCGCCTCAATCTCGCGCCGGACGCCATTGCTCAATGCATCGCGCAGACCGGCATCGGGTTCATGTTCGCGCCCGCACACCACGGCGCCCTGAAAGTCGTGGCGCCGATCCGGCGCGAACTGGGTTTTCGCACGCTCTTCAACCTCACCGGTCCGCTCGCCAATCCGGCCCATGCAAAATTCCAGCTGATGGGCGTCTTCGACGAGCGTTGGCTCGATCCGCTCGCGCGGACCTTGAGCGGGCTCGGCGCGCAGCGCGCATGGATCGTCCATGGCCAGGACGGCCTCGACGAGATCACGACGACCACGCTCACGGATGTCGCGACCCTCGAGAACGGGCGCACCGGACGCTTCGTGATTTCGCCGACCGCGCTCGGCTTTCCCGCTGCGACGCTGGAGGATCTCAAAGGCGGAGACGCCGCGCACAATGCAGCCGCGTTACGCGGCGTGCTGGACGGCGCGCACGGACCCTACCGCGATATCGTTGTCCTCAATGCCGCGGCGACACTCGTCATTTGCGGACGCGCCAATCATCTCGGCGAGGGGGTCGAGGCGGCCGCGCATGCCATCGACAGCGGCGCCGCGAAGGGCAAACTCGACGCCCTGAGCGCTCTTACGCAAAGCCTGGGACCAAAGGCATGAGCGACGTGCTTGCAAAGATATCCGCCTACAAGCGCGACGAAATCGCGGCGCGCAAGGCAAAGCGCAACTTCACCCAGACATGCCAGGCCGCCGAAAGGGCGCCGGCGGTTCGCGGCTTCCGCGCGGCGCTGGAGGCAAAGATCGCGGATGGCAAATTCGCGCTGATTGCCGAGGTCAAGAAGGCCAGCCCCTCGAAGGGCCTGATCCGGGCCGACTTCGATCCGCCGGTGCTGGCCAGGGCCTACGAAAGCGGCGGCGCCGCGTGCCTCTCCGTGCTCACCGACACGCCCTCTTTTCAGGGGGCAGATGAATTTCTGGTGGCAGCCCGCGCCGCGACCGCCCTTCCCGTTCTGCGCAAGGATTTCATGTTCGAGCCGTATCAGGTCGCCGAATCGCGCGCGCTGGGCGCCGATTGCATCCTGGTCATCATGGCGGCGGTGAGCGACCGGGAGGCGCGCGATCTCGTCACCAGTGCGCACGACTTCGCGATGGACGCCCTGATCGAGGTCCACAATGAAGAGGAGCTCACCCGCGCGCTGGCCCTCGACGCGCGCCTGATCGGGATCAACAACCGCGATCTGAAGACCTTCGTCACCGCCCTTGAGGTGAGCGAGCGGCTCGCGCCGCGCGTCCCCGCCGACCGGCTGATCATTTCGGAGAGCGGTATTTTCACCCACGGCGACCTTCAACGCCTCGCAAAAGCCGGAATTTCGGCGTTTCTTGTCGGCGAGAGCCTGATGCGGCAATCCGACGTCACGGCGGCGACGCGCAGCTTGCTCGAAGGTTGACTGCGGGGACACCTCCATGCGCGTCGCGCGCATCATCGCGCTCGGTCTCATCTGCCTGGTCATCGGCGCGGCGGGCGGCCTCGTCTATTTTCAGCGTTCCCTGATCTACTGGCCGCAGCCGCCAAGCGCCGCGTCACCGCCGGCGGGAATCGATATCGTTCACATCACGACCGCGGACGGCGAAGACCTCGTGGGATGGCATCATCGCGCTCAGGCGGGCCAGCCGACGTTTCTGTTCTTCGACGGCAACGGCGGCAAGCCGCAAATCCAGAGCGGGCGGTGGCGGAGACTGATGGATCACGGCGCGGGATTTCTGGCCGTCTATTATCGGGGCTACGCAGGCTCAACCGGGCACCCCACCGAAGCGGGGCTGCATATCGACGCGCGCGCGGGCTATGACTGGCTGATCGCACACGGCCTCACCCCGCACGATATCGTTTTGCACGGCTTTTCGCTCGGCACCGGGGTCGCCATCAAGCTCGCAACCGAACGCCCGGCGCGTGCCATGGTCCTCGAAGCGCCCTACACCTCCGTTGTCGATCTCATTCAGACGAGATTGCCGATCGTTCCCGCATTTCTCGTGAGCGATCCGTTCCCCTCGCGCGAATGGATCGCGAGCGTGCACATCCCGGTGCTATTTGTGCACGGCGACCGCGACAGCGTTATCCCGTACACGCAGGCCCGCCAGTTATTTGCCAGGGCCAATGAGCCCCGCGAATTTGTTACGCTGTCCGGCTCGGATCATTGTACTTTGGTGCGCGATGGGCTCTATGATGAGATTTGGGCGTTTCTGCGGAATGTCCCATCGTTCGCAATTCAGGGAGCTGCACTTTCGCCATGAGCGATCTCACACATGTTGATGACAGCGGCAAAGTCCACATGGTGGACGTAACGGACAAGCGGAGCACGGAACGGGAAGCCGAGGCACACGCGCGGATCGTCATGAACGCCGAGGCCTTCCGTGCGCTGATGGAAGGAAATGCGAAGAAGGGTGAGGTTCTCGCGGCCGCGCGCATCGCCGCGATCATGGGCGCCAAACGCACGAGCGATCTCATCCCCCTGTGCCATCAAATCCCGCTCACCAAGGTCCAGGTCGATTTCGACCCCGATCAGGCGAGTCATGCCGTGAATATCCGTGTACGGACGAAAACGAAAGCCCAGACCGGCGTCGAGATGGAAGCGATGACGGGGGCCACGCTGGCCGCGCTGACGATTTACGACATGCTCAAGGCCGTCGACCGGGCGATGAAAATCGAGACCGTCTATCTGTTCGAGAAGAGCGGTGGCGATTCCGGATTTTTCAGGCCAAGCTGAATGCTGAGCGTCGACGAAGCGCTGGCGCGGGTCCTGGCGGGGGTGCGCACCGCCGCTGCAACACCCTGCGCCATCGGGCGCGCCGGGCTGCGCCACACCTGCGCCAACGTCATCGCGGGAACGACGCATCCCCCCGCCGATTCCTCCGCCATGGACGGCTATGCCGTGAGGTCGCAGGATGTTGGCCGCGTCCCCGCCCGCCTTCGCGTCGTGGGCGAGGCCCCTGCCGGTGGCCACTATGACGGTCATGTGCAGCCCGGCGAGGCCGTGCGGATCTTCACCGGCGGGCCGGTTCCCGCCGGCGCTGACGCCGTCGTCGCCCAGGAGGACACGCGTAATCTGGGCGGGCACACGATCGAAATCCTTGAGGCGGCGGCGCCCGGCAAGCATATCCGCCGGTGCGGCAATGATTTTTCAGCCGGAGATGTGCTGGTGCCGGCCGGGCAGCTCCTCAACGCCCCCGCGATCGCGCTTGCCGCGGCGGGCGGGCTCGCGGCGCTCGATGTGTCGCCGATCCCCAAGGTTGCGATCCTTGCGACCGGCGACGAGCTGGTTGCTCCCGGCGAGCCCATCGGTCCCCATCAGATCGTTGCCTCCACATCGCTCGGACTCGCCGCCCTGATTGCGGCGGCGGGCGGCGAGGCGATCGACCTTGGAATTGCGCCCGACGATCCCGCCGCAATCGTGGCCGCCGCGCGGTCCTGCCCGCAGGCCGACATGCTGGTCACGACGGGGGGCGCCTCAGTGGGCGAGCGCGATTTCGTGCAAAGCGCCCTCGCAGCGGCCGGATTGACCGTCGATTTCTGGAAAATCGCGATGAAACCCGGAAAGCCACTGATTTTCGGGGCATTTGAGGGCAAGGCGTTCTTCGGCCTGCCGGGAAATCCCGTCTCTGCGCTTGTGTGCGCACTCCTGTTCCTGCGGCCCGCCCTGCTCAAGTTTCAAGGGCGGCCGGACACGCTCCGCCGTGTCGAAGCGGCCCTCGGCGAGGCCCTGCCCGCGACCGGACGGCGGCAGGAATATCTGCGCGCCGGCCTCTCCGGAAGCGCCGAACGGCCGATCGCAACAGCCTTCCCGGTCCAGGACAGCGGCGGCCTCAAGACTCTGGCCCTCAGCGACGCCCTGATCGTGCGCCCGCCCGATGCGCCCCCGGCACCTGCGGGCGCGGTTGTCGACGTAATCCCGCTCGCCGGAATTTGGTGAGATCGCATTCGGGATTTTAGGGTTGACGAAAAATGAGAACAACACTAGAACAGAATCGCTTGTTTTTCTTTTGTTCTAGATATTGAGGCCCCCGGATGCTCACCCGCAAGCAGTATGAGCTGTTGATGTTCATCCATGAGCGGATCAAGGAGAGCGGCGTCTCGCCGTCCTTCGATGAGATGAAAGCCGCGCTCGATCTCAAGTCGAAATCGGGCATCCATCGCCTGATCACGGCACTCGAAGAGCGCGGATTTATCCGGCGGCTCGCGCATCGCGCGCGAGCGCTCGAAATCCTGCGCCTGCCGGATTCCGCCGTGCCGGGTGCGCGGCAGTTTGGCCGCCGCGGTGGGTTCTCGCCGGCGGTGATCGATGGTGACGGCCGCCGCCTTCCGGTCGGACGCGCGGCAGAACCTCCCAAGGTCGAGCCGCTGCGCAGCCCGGAAATGTCCGGGCCCGTCGAGCTTCCATTGCTGGGGCGGATCGCCGCCGGCACGCCGATCGAAGCGCTCCAGCAGGAAGGTCATCAGATCGCGGTCCCGCGTGAGATCATGGCGTCAGGCGAGCATTACGCCCTCGAGGTCGTCGGCGATTCGATGATCGAGGCGGGCATCCTCGACGGCGACGTGGTGGTGCTCCAGCGCTGCGAGACGGCGGGCACGGGCGACATCGTGGTTGCGCTTGTGGACGAACAGGAAGCCACCCTCAAGCGGTTGCGCAAGCGCGGAAACTCCATCGCGCTGGAGGCCGCAAATCCCGCTTACGAGACGCGCATTTTCGGTCCCGACCGTGTGAAGGTCCAAGGACGTCTGGTCGGGCTCATCCGCAAGTATTAGCGTGCCGGCCGCTTGGGAGACCACGGGCGTCCGTCGCGCTCGCCCCCGGCACTGGACATCTTGAACGCGCCGCCGCGCAACCGGATCGCAAGCGCTCCTTCTCGGGCGACGGTGAGCCGGTCTATCACGATGTCGGGGTGCTCGCAGCGCCGCCGGACCCGCCCCGTCGAGATCAAGATGTCAGCCAGACGGCAGTCATCGTCGAGGGAGGCCGGTGAGGTGCTCAGATTGAGGCGGCGGCCATCGCCGAGCGCGATTGCGCAACCGACGGCGTCGCACCGCAAACCATCGCGGGACGGCACCGCATTCACGCCGTAACCGGCACGTTTCAGCCATATTCCAGCGTCAAACGAATCCGGCTTCCCGGCGACAAGCACAAAGTTCCCGCCCACGCCCCGAATGGCGATTGTCTTCAGATCACGCGTCACGAGCACGTCAGGCTGGTCGGCACAGACCCACGCCGCGATACCCGACGCGATCACCGCGATGCCGAGCAGACGCCACCGCGTACGCCACACGCAAAGCCACAGCCCGCCGAACGCGATCAGCACGAGCGCGGTCATCGGCCCCGCATGGACATGCCACACGGCCCCCGGCAGGTGCGCAACCGTGTCGGCCGTCGCGACGACTCCCTCCAGACCGACGCGTGCAAGCAGAAAGGCGGGCGCCGCAAGCCCGAGCGGCATCAGGACGTACGCCGCCATAAGCGCGGGCATCACGACGAGGCCGGTCAGCGGCACGGCGACCATGTTGGAAAGCAGGCCGTAGAGAGACACGGTCTGAAAGTGAAACGCGCTGAATGGCGCCGTGGCAAGACCTGCAACGAGCGACGTCATCACGAGCCCGCCGAGATAGCTCATTCCGCGCGATATGACGCCGTGCGCGGGCGGATGCAGGAGACGCGCGCGGCGCGCATTCGAAGCCTCGAACGCCGCAACGAGCGCGAGCGTGGCCGCGAACGACATCTGAAAACTGACGTCGAGAAGGCTCTCGGGCAGAATGAGAAGAACGAGCCCTCCGGCGACTGCAATGTTGCGCAAGGTGAGGGCCCGCCGGTCGAGTATCACTGCGACCAGCACCAGCGCCGCCATGATATAGGCCCGTTCCGCAGGAATGCTCGCGCCGGTGATTTGGATGTAGGCGCCCAGCCCCAGGATCGTCGCTGCGGCCGCCCATTTTTTCGTCGGACACCGCAGCGCAACCTTCTCGTTGAGTACGAACAACAGCCGCAGGGTGCCGAAAAGCACCAGCGCCACAAGGGAAACATGCAGTCCGGAGATCGAGAGAAGATGCATGAGACCCGACCCGCGCAGATCATCCTCCGTCTGCTGAGGAACGCCACCGCGCAACCCGGTCATCAAGACGACGGCGACTGCGCCGCCGGCACCTGGAATTGCGTCAGATACCTCGCGCGCGATATTCTCGCGCAACGTGCCGATCGCTTCGGTAAGCGATCCCCGCCGCGGTAGGGACGTGATACGCGGCGCCCCGAAGGCAAAGCCGACCGCCCCGATCTCTTCGAAATAGGCGCGGCGCGCAAAATTATAGGCGCCCGGTGCCGCCGGGCCGGACGGTGGCATCAGCCGTGCCGTCACGTGGATTTCGGACCCCGGAAGCGCCGCCTCCATCCCGTTCCGGACCGAGATGCGCACGCGCTTCGGAGTTACGTCCGCGCCGAGCCGTCCCAGGCGGGTCACCGCGAGCACGAGCTTGCCTGTCCCGTCGGCTTCGACCACGCGCGACACGACGCGCCCTTCGACCGGAACCGGACCGATCGCGCGCGCCAGGACAGGCCCACGGACCAACTCCGTGCGAAGTTGCGCGCTCGAAAATCCAAGAACGAGCGCGAAGGCAAGCGCACACACGCCGCCCGTTCGGCCGGGATGCGCGCGGCTCCATACCAGCACGCTGGCGGCAACCGCCAGCGCGAGGGCCGTCGCCAGGCCATTTGGCTCGAAGGGAAGCGAAAAATAAGCGGCGATCCCGCAGCCCAGCGCCACGACCCGCCACAAAACGGCGTGATCGCTCTGCGCGTCGATCTCGCGGTGAATGCCCTTGTAGACGCCACGCGCAGCGATCATGGCCACCGGGGCGAGACTTTGGCGCCAGCCCCCCACCGCGCGCCACGCCTGAAGCGCGCCTTGCGCGGGGCTCACGCACAGCCCCCCAACAGCGAAAAGGCGCGCTCCCCACGGGGTCTTACAGATTCTTGCCCGCGCATGCTAAAAGGCGCCCCTGTTTCCCATTTCCCCGATCGCCGCCGCCCGCGCGCGGCCTCTTTCGGAAAGTTTGCTGAAAACCATGGCTGAATCTGACTCTCCCGCCAAGCCCGTCGTCACCCGGTTTGCGCCCTCCCCAACCGGTTATCTGCATATCGGGGGGGCGCGCACAGCACTCTTCAATTGGTTGTTCGCGCGTCATCACAAGGGGACGTTCAGGCTTCGAATCGAGGATACCGACCGCGCGCGATCGACCGACGACGCCATCGCCGCGATTTTCGAGGGCCTGACATGGCTCGGCCTCGAGTGGGACGGCGAACCGGTATTTCAGTTCGCGCGCGCCCAGCGGCATCGCGAGGCGGCCGAAAGCCTTCTTGAAAAGGGCCTCGCCTATCGCTGCTACACGAGCGCACAGGAACTGGAGGAGATGCGCGAACGGGCACGCGCGGAGGGACGTCCCCCACGGTACGATGGACGCTGGCGGGACCGCGATCCCGCAGACGCGCCGGCCGGCGTGTTGCCGGTGATCCGCTTCAAGGCACCCAGCGAGGGCGAGACGATCGTCCGCGATCACGTGCAGGGCGATGTGCGCTTTGGAAACGATCAGCTGGACGATATGGTGATTCTGCGCAGCGACGGAACGCCGACCTACATGCTCTCCGTCGTGGTGGACGACTACGATATGGGCATCACTCATGTCATCCGCGGGGACGATCACCTCACCAACGCCGCGCGACAGACGCAGATGATTCGCGCACTCGGCTGGCCTGTGCCCGAATATGCCCATGTGCCGCTGATTCATGGACCCGACGGCGCCAAGCTTTCCAAGCGCCACGGCGCGCTTGGCGCGGAGGCCTATCGCGATATGGGTTATCTGCCCGAGGCAATGCGGAACTATCTGCTGCGACTGGGCTGGAGCCACGGCGACGACGAAATCTTTTCGACCGAACAGGCCATCGCGTGGTTCAATCTGGAGGCCATCGGCCGCTCGCCCGCCCGCTTCGATTTCGCCAAACTGGACAATCTCAACGGTCACTATCTGCGCGCCGGGGACGACGAGCACCTGACCCGCGCACTCGAGACCTTTATGCACGCGCAATTCGAGCCGCAGGCCCGCGCGCGCATCGTGAAATTGATGCCGGGGCTGAAAGAGCGTGCCAAAACACTCAAGGAATTGGCCGAGGGCGTTGCGTTTCTCCTCGCCCCCCGCCCCCTGGCCCTCGACGAGAAGGCCACCCAGCTGCTGGGCGCCGACGCGCGCAAGATCCTGCGCGGGCTGCGCGATGCGATGTCAGGCGCTCCGGCATGGGAAGCCGCGGAACTCGAAGCGCGGGTGCGCGAATATGCAGGCAGCACCGGAATCAAGCTTGGGCAGGCGGCCCAGCCGCTGCGGGCGGCTCTGACGGGGCGCACGGTCTCCCCCGGGATCTTCGACGTGCTTGAGGTCCTGGGCCGCGAGGAATCGCTGGCCCGCATTGACGATCAGACAGGTTGAATGCGCGCGCACGTTCAACTCATCGCAGCGACCCCAAGCCACTTTCCACGGCTTATTGTGGTGCAATATGATATACCGTATTGCATCATTATTATGCCCCTCGGCGACCGTCGGCGGGCGCACATTCCATGTGAGAACGGAGCATATCTATGACGACACTGCTCAAGCAGGGCACACCTTCTGGCTCGGCAACCTTGAAGGTGGGTGACAAGAGCGTTTCACTCCCGATCCTGAAAGGCAGTGTTGGGCCGGACGTTATCGACGTACGCGCCTTGTACAAAGAAACGGGGATGTTCACCTTCGATCCCGGCTTCAACTCGACCGCCAGCTGCGAATCGGAAATCACCTATATCGACGGCGACGAAGGGATTTTGCGCTACCGCGGATATCCCATCGACGAACTCGCCGAACAGGGCGATTTCATGGAGACGTGCTACGTGCTGCTGTACGGGCGGCTCCCCAGCAAGAGCGAGCTCGGCGATTTCGAGAACAAGATCACCTATCACACGATGGTGCACGAGCAGCTCGCGCAATTCTATCGCGGTTTCCGGCGTGATGCGCATCCGATGGCGATCATGGTCGGCGTCGTGGGCGCCCTCGCCGCGTTCTATCACGACTCGACCGACATCAACGATCCCAAGCAACGCCTCATCGCCTCGCATCGCATGATCGCCAAAATGCCGACCATCGCGGCGATGGCGTTCAAATATTCAATCGGCCAGCCTTTCGTTTATCCGCGCAATGAACTCTCCTACGCGGAAAACTTCCTGCGCATGTGCTTTTCGGTTCCCTGCGAGGACTGGAAGCCGAACCCGATCCTGACGCGCGCGATGGATCGCATCTTTATTCTGCATGCGGATCATGAGCAGAATGCGTCGACGTCGACCGTGCGTCTGGCGGGCTCGTCGGGCGCAAACCCCTTCGCATGCATCGCGGCGGGTATCGCTTGCCTGTGGGGCCCTGCGCATGGCGGCGCGAACGAAGCCGCGCTCAACATGCTCCAGGAGATCGGCACGCCGGATCGCATTCCGCACTTTATCGCGCGCGCCAAGGACAAGAACGACAACTTCCGCCTGATGGGCTTCGGGCATCGCGTCTACAAGAGCTATGATCCGCGCGCCCGCGTGATGCAGCAGACCACTCACGAAGTGCTGAAAGAGCTGGGGATCAAGGACGATCCGCTTCTCGACGTCGCCATCGAGCTTGAGCGCATCGCATTGTCCGACGAGTACTTCGTCGAAAAGAAGCTCTATCCGAATATCGATTTCTACTCCGGCATCACCCTCAAGGCGATGGGCTTCCCCAAGAACATGTTCACGGTCCTCTTCGCGCTCGCGCGTACCGTCGGCTGGATTGCGCAGTGGGCGGAAATGATCGGCGATCCAGCACAGAAGATCGGACGTCCGCGCCAGCTGTTCACGGGCGAGGTGATGCGTCACTACGTTCCGCTCGACAAGCGCGGCTAGGCCGGCTCCCCGCCCCACGAAAAAGCGCGCCCCTTACGGCGCGCTTTTTTCTGCCCGCACGCTGGCCAGGACGGCGCGCGCCGCACGCAGGCTGGGGCTTTCCTCGCCCTGCCCGAGCGCACGCATCGCTGTATCGAAGGCGACCCGCTGGGCCGTGCGTGCCGTTTCGTCCGTGAACAGATGTTCCAGGGCGCCGGCGATCTTTTCACCCGTGCAGTTCTGCTGAATGAGCTCGGGAAGTGCCTCTCGGTCCAGGATCAGGTTAATAATATTGGCGTATCTGACCTTGATCAGACGGCGCGCGATCGCGGCCGACAGCGCGTCGACCTTGTAGGCGATGACGGTCGGTGTTCGCGCCAGCGCAATCTCGAGCGACACCGTGCCAGATGCGGCGAGCGCCACATCGGCGGCCTCGAACGCCTCGAATTTTTCAGCAAAATCGGCTGTGACAACGGCGCGAACCGGCCAGTCCTTCACAGCGTCGCGCGCCAGCCCCTCAACCTGCGGGATTGTGGGTACGACCAAAGAGAGGCCGGGAGTTTTTTGCGCCAGAAGCGCAACGGCCTCCCCGAAGACGGGCGCGAGCCGCGAGATCTCCTTGCGGCGGCTGCCGAGCAACACGGCAAGCAGCGGCGCGCGAGGCTCGATGCCATGGCGCGACCGAAAGGCCGGGCCCTGCCCCGGATTTTGAAGGCGCTCGACGACCGGATGCCCGACATGTGTGGTGTGAACGCCGTAGGTTTCGAAGAACGCCGGCTCGAAGGGCAGCAGCGCCAGGACGTGATCGACATAGCCCGGCATGTGTCTTGCGCGGCCCGGTCGCCACGCCCAGACCTGCGGCGCGACATAAATGACGATCGGGATTTCGGGGGCAAGTTTCTTGACCTGCGTCGCGACGCGATGCGCAAAGCTCGGCGCATCGACCAGTACCAGCACGTCCGGTTTCGTGCGCGCGGCAAACCGCGCGGTCTCGCGGATCCGCCTGAGCAGGACGGGAATTTTTGGCACGACATCACTGAAGCCCATGACCGCGAGATCGGAGATCGGGAACTGCGACACCAATCCCTCGCGCTCCATCAGCGGTCCACCGAGTCCCGAAAACATCAACGGCCGGGGAGAGACGATCCGCAGGGCGGCAATCAGTTGCGCGCCGAGCACATCCCCGGACGGTTCGCCTGCGCAGATCATGACCGAGAGCGGCGCGCTCACACGCCGTCCTTTTTAAATCCGTAAACGAACAATCCCAGCGCATCGGCGCGCGCAATGATCGCGTCACGATCGAGGAGGAGCGTGGTCTTGGCAGCGAATGCGATGCCGCTCAGCCCTGCTTCCGCAGCGCCCTCGATGGTCTGCACACCGACGGTCGGAAGATCAATGCGCTGCTCCTGGAGCGGCTTTGGCATCTTGACCAGAACACCGCGGCGTGCGGCCGCCGTGCCGCGCAATGCCTGCGGCAGTGCGGCACATCGCGCCAGCATGGCGTCCGTGCCCTCCGCTGCCTCAACAGCAAGCACCAGACCCTCACACACGACAGCACCCTGCCCGACATCGAAGGGCCCGAGTGCCGCGACGACGGCGATCGCCTTCATCATATCCGCGCGTGCGCTTTCGCTCATCGGCATGGCACCGAGAACACCGGCTCCTGCGAGCAATTCGTCCGCCACCTGATCAACACCGAGCAACTTCAGCCCCTCTGCCTCGAAGGCGGCGCCGACCGCCTTGAGGAGGGCATCGTCGCCATGGCGCCCGGCCGCGATCAACTTCGGCACGAGTTTCACGCCGCCCCAGTCCAGCTTGATCGCGGAAAAATCCGGCCGACCGACTTTTCCGGCAAGTACCACGTCGACGCAGGCATAAGTCTTCAGAAGCTCGATTGCTTTTCCAAACGCGCCGATCGGAAGCACGGCCTTGGCAATATCTCGCACCGGCTGATCGGCCTCGCCAAGAATTGCGAAAACGGCGTACGGCCGGCCCGCAGCTTCGCATGCCGCTACAATCTTGAGCGGCAGCGTGCCGCCTCCAGCGACGATCCCCAGGACACGCGGCGCGCCGTCAGCCGCCACGATTGGGCGTCACAAGGCCGCGCACCGCATCGGCCTTGGCAAAATCGGCGATCTCCATGACCTCCTTCTTGTCATGAAAGAGCTCGATCACATCCGCCAGGCGCTCCTGAAACGTTCCCTCATAGGCGAACAGGAGGCGGTACGCATTGCGCAGGTCGTGAATCGTCTCGCGCGAAAAGCCACGCCGCTTGAGGCCGACAATATTGAGCCCGGCGAGATAAGCGCGATTGCCGATCACCGATCCATAGGGAATAACATCGCCCTCGACGCCGCTCATCCCGCCGATGATGGCATGACGGCCAATCCGGCAGTTCTGGTGAACCGCGGCGAGGCCGCCGATAATCACGTGGTCCTCGATGTGGACATGGCCACCGATCACGGCGCCGTTCGTGAAAATCACATGATTGCCGACATGGCTGTCATGGGCGACGTGCGACGTCGCCATGAAAAATCCGTTGTCACCGACCCTGGTCACGCCGCCACCTGCGACGGTCCCCGGGTTCATCGTCACGCCTTCGCGGATCGTGACATTCGCGCCAATCACGAGCTCGGTCTCTTCTCCCTTGTGGCGCAAGTGCTGAGGCGGATGCCCCAGCGACGCGAAGGGATAGATAATCCCGCCCTCACCGATCGTGGTGCGCCCGGCGATCGTCACATGCGAGATGAGGCGGGTGTTGGCGCCAACGCGCGCGCGGCTGCCGACGATGCAATAGGGACCGATCGACACATTGTCCCCAAGCTCGGCACCACTCTCGACGATGGCCGTGGAGTGGATGTCTGTCATGGAGCCGGGTCCTTTACGTCAACAATCATGGCGCTGTATTCCGCCTCGGCCACCAGCGCACCGTCCACGCGCGCCTCTCCGGTGAATTTCCAGACCGGGCCGCGTGAACGCACGACCTTGACCGGGATTCGCAGCTGGTCCCCCGGGAGGACCGGCTGGCGGAAGCGGCATTTGTCGATCGTCATGAAATAGACGACCTTCGCGCCAACTCCGCTCCCCAGCGTGTGCATTACCAGCGCTCCGGCCGTCTGCGCCATCGCCTCGACGATCAAAACGCCTGGCATGACCGGGTGCCCCGGAAAATGCCCCTGAAAAAACGGCTCGTTGATTGTGACGTTCTTCACCCCCTCGGCCGACGTCGCGGGGATCATGTTCAAGACACGGTCGATCATCAGCATCGGGTAGCGATGCGGCAAAAGTTCCATTACGCGGGCGATGTCCGCATGCGTGAATGTTGCGCCCTCAGTCGGGGTCTGCCGCGGAGGCACCTCGTTCATTCCTTCGCCCCCCTTCCCTTCGCCGCTAGCTTCGCCAAAGCTGCTGTCTCTTTCATAAACTCTCGAATTGGCCGCGCGGGGAGCCCTGCGTGGACCTCGCCGGCCGGGATATCGCGCATAACGCCTGCCGCCGCCGCGATTTGAGCGCCATCTCCCACGGTTACATGATCCGCGAGGCCGACGCGGCCCCCCATCGCCACGAAATCGCCGACCACCGAGCTCCCTGAAATGCCGGTATGCGCCGCGAGGACACAACACCGGCCGATCTTCACGTTGTGCCCGATTTGTACCAGATTATCAATCTTGGTGCCCTGACCGATCGTCGTATCGGGACCGGCTCCGCGATCGATCGTCGTGTTTGCGCCGATCTCCACATCATCTTGAATGATGACCCGGCCGAGCTGAGGGATTTTCTCGTGCCCGGCAGCGCTGGACGCGTAACCAAAACCGTCCTGGCCGATCCGCACCCCCGCATGCACCAGCACGCGGTCGCCGATCAGCGCGTGCGTAATCGTCACGTTGGGTCCGATGTCGCAGAAATTTCCGATGGCGACTCCCCTCCCGATGACTGTGTTCGCCCCGATCGAGACATCGTGGCCGATCTGGACATGGGCGCCGATCACGGCTCCCGGGCCGAACGACGCGCGCACGCCGATCTGCGCCGAGGGATCGATGACCGCAGAAGGAGGAACAAGCGGCTCAACGCCTTGGGCTGGGTAAAACATGTGCGCGAGACGGACATAGCTCAACCTCGCATCCGGCACGCACAGAACAACGACACCGGCGGGAACCCACGGCGCGAGCTTCGCGGTCGTCAGGCACGCCCCGGCGCGACTTTCCTTCAGATGGTCCGCATAGCGGCGATGGGAAAGATAGGTGATCTCGCTTGGGCCGGCATCGTCGATCGACGCCACATCGTCGATCAGAAGATCGGCCGATGAAGCGTCACTCAGATCCGCGCCTAGCTTAAGCGCCAGCTCCCCAAGGGCGAAGGGGCCTGCGCGGGTGAAAAAGCGCGGATCGGCCATGGCCTCTCTAGCAACGTCACTGTGTCTTCTTGTCCTTGCCAGACGCGTCGCTTCCGGCGGCGGACGGCAGAGGCGTAAGTTCGACTTTCACAGCTGGAAGCTTCTCATCCAGCAATTTGATCGCAACCGACGTCACATCGAGATCGGCCGTCGTTCCACGCACGACCGCGTCGCGCTCCAGCATGAGCACGGCCTTCTTCTCGATCAGCAAGGCGTCCAAAATCGGGGAGACCGCCTGCCAAACTTTGCTTTGCGCTGCAACGACGCCGGCCTGAAGCTGGCGGCTGCGATTATCCGCTTCCTTCTGGAGCGACTGGCGCTGCGCCATCAGGACCTTGCGCTTCGCCTCAAAGGCGTCCTGCGTCAAAATCGACTGCTGGCCCGCGAGCGATTCCTCGTCCGAACGCAGCTTTTCCGCCTTCTTCTGGAGATCGTCCTCGATCCCCTGCCGAATCGTCTGGATTTGCCGGGCCATATCCTGCCCGGCCTTTGATTCGACGAGCAACGCCTCCCGGTTGATCAGGATGATGCCGGGATTTGGCGTCGGGTCATTGGCCGCAAAGGCAGGCGCGGCCACGAGAAGCGACCCCGCGAACAGTGCCGACGCGACGATCCGGCGGGACAGAGCTGATAAACGCATGCTCATTTTTGTTAGAACCTGGTTCCTGCACTGAAGCGGAAGACTTCAGTTTGGTCGTAATCTTCTTTCAGCATGGCGTTGGCGAAGTCAAGTCGAACCGGCCCGAATGGTGAATTCCACAGAACGCCCACACCCACCGACATGCGTAGCGAGAGGTCGTCGCGCATCACCGGATTGGGGTCGTCAAGCTTGCCGACCGTACCAAAATCGCTGAAAAGCGCGCCGGTGATGCCCAATTCCTCAGGGAGTCCGAGGGGGAACGTGACCTCGACGGTCCCGATGCCGTAGACATCGCCGCCAAGCGAATCGGAGGTTCTGGTATCACGCGGGCCGACACCTGCCGTCTTGAAGCCGCGGAAGGTGCTCGAACCCTTGAAGAAGCGGTCGGCCAGATTGACCTCGTCCTCGAACGCATAAACATAGCCAAAGCTTGCATCGAACTTGGCGACCACCTTGCTCCAGCCAAACCACCGGATCGCCTTGTAGGCGGTAAAGCCGCCTTCGGTCTTCAGGTACTGCTCGCTGCCACCCAGCCCCGCGACGTCTTGCGACACGTCGAACGAGAAGCCGCCCGTCGGCTGAAGCGGGTCGTTCCGCTTGTCGAGGGTATAGGTGTAACCGAGGATCGAGGACGATGAACTCCCCTGTTCGCGGCAGACCGTGTCGGAAATTGTCCCGTTCCCGCCGTAGCGTGTACATCCCGCATTGTCGACGCGGATGTCATCGACACGCAGCGTGTAGCGCGGCGCGATCCGCGAGTATTCCGTCAACGGAAATCCGGTGCGCAGAACGAGACCGGTTGCGTCGGTGTTGAACCCGCCTTCGTTGGTGTAGTCCGTCCGCGTCTTGAAGATGTCGAAGCCGGCCGAAAGATTGCGGTCGAGGAAATACGGCTCAAGGAACCGGATGTCGACCTGTTGGCGACGGCCGGACGCAGCCAGACGCAGGCGCAGGAACTGTCCGCGGCCGAGGAGATTGCGCTCCGTCACGGACGCGTCGAACAAGATACTGTCCGCGGACGAATAACCGGCACCGAGCGAAAGCTCGCCGGTCGATTGCTCCTGCACGTCGACATTGAGCACGGTGCGATCAGGGGCGCTCCCTTGCTCTTCTGTGATCTCCACCTTCTTGAAGTAACCCAGGCCACGGATGCGCGACTTGGAGCGATCGACCAGAACGCGGTTGAAGGCATCGCCTTCCGAAAGGCGGAACTCGCGGCGGATGACCTTATCGAGGGTGCGGGAGTTGCCGTTGATATTGATCTTTTCAACGTAAACACGCGGCCCTTCGTTGACCTCGAATGTTATACCGATGATGTGATTCTCGCGGTCACGATGAACGCGCGGGCGCACGTCGACAAACGCGTAGCCTTTGGTTCCGGCCGCATAGATCAGCGCGTCGATCGAATCGTCAATCTTCTTCACGTCATAGATCTGGCCCGGCTTCATCGTGAGAAGCGGCCGCAGGACGGTCGGATCAAGCGCCGAGATATTGGTCGCCACATCCACGTCGCCAAAGCGATACTGCTCGCCTTCCTCGACCGTGAACGTGATAAAAAAGTCCTTGCCGTCCGGCGTCAGATCGGCAACCGCGGAGATGACGCGGAAGTCCGCGTAACCGCGCGAGAGATAGAAGCGGCGCAGCACTTCGCGGTCATAGGTCAGACGATCCTGATCGTAGCTGTCGTTTTGCGTCAGGAAGCGCCACCAGCGCGTTTCCTTGGTGGAAAGCGTGTCGCGCAGGGTCGCGTCACTGAACAGGTCGTTGCCGATGAAATTGATGCGCCGCACGCCCGTCTTGGGGCCTTCGGTGATCTCGAACACGAGATTGACGCGGTTCTGTTCGAGCTGGATCAGTTTCGGTTCGACGGTCGACGCATAGCGGCCGGCACGACGATACAATTCGACAATACGCTGAACGTCGCTCTGGACTTTCGCGCGCGTATAGACCGTGCGGGGCAGAAGTTGAACCTCCTTCGCGAGGTCTTCCTCCTTCAGCCGCTTGTTCCCTTCAAACAGAACCCGGTTGATGATCGGATTTTCGACCACCTTCACGATCAGCGTGCCGCCGTCCTGCTCGATCGTCACATCCGCAAACAGACCGGTGGCGAACAACGCCTTGAGCGATGCGTCCACCTGCGCGGTGGTCGCCTTCTCGCCGGGCTGAACCGCGAGATAGGACAAGACCGTTGCCGCTTCGATGCGTTGGTTGCCTTGAACGACGACTTTCTGGATCAGCACCGCCTCGGCGTGAGCAGCGGGAACCGCGAGGCTCACAACTCCAAGCGCGACCAGGAGAAGCGCAAAGGCACCAACAATGCGCGCGGCGTGATATTTCAAGAACACGTCGTCCCCCCCGGGAATCGGGCTCGCACCGGATTGGTGCTTCAGCCGAAGATTTGAAGTTTTACCAGATCGTTCCAGGTTGCAAATATCATCAACGAGAGAACGAGCGCAATCCCGACCCTAAAGCCGATCTCTTGCGCGCGCTCGCCCAGAGGACGACCGCGAACCGCTTCGTAGGCATAATACAGAAGATGCCCGCCATCCAGCATGGGGATGGGGAAAAGATTGAGCAAACCGATGCTCACCGACAACAGTGCCGCCAAATTCAGCAAAGCGAGGAACCCCAGATCCTGCGCCACTTCGCCAGAGACCTTCGCGATCCCGAGCGGACCGGAGAGCTGGGAGGCATCCTCGCGGCCCATCACCAGCCGTCCGAGGAAGGAGAGCGTACGCTCGATCACGAAGCCGGTGCGCTCGGTGCCTTTGACCAGCGCCGAGAGCGGATTGTAGCGCACATACTCGATATCTTCGGCGGTCGCCTGGCTGGAAATGCCCAGTCGTCCGATCCGGTAGACATTGCCGAAGCGGTCCGTCTGCTCGATCGATTCGGGCGCCGCTTTCAGCGTGACGACCGTACCGTCGCGCGCGACGTCGAAGTCAAGCTCCTCGCCGGCGCTTGACGCGACGATCTCCTGCATCGCACCGAAGCTTTCGATCTTGCGGCCGTCGATGGCCACAATCACGTCCTGCGCATGAAAGCCGGCCCGCGCGGCGGCAGAATTCGGCGTGATCTCATAAACCCGCGCCGGGATCCGCTCCTCGCCGATCAGCGCGAAGGTACCGGCAAAGATCACAATCGCGAGCAGGAAATTGGCTACCGGCCCGGCCGCGACGACGAGCGAACGCTGCAGAACCGGCTTGAAATGGAAATGCCCGGCCTTTGAACGGCGCGCCGCCTCTTCGGGCGTGACCTCCTCGCGCGCTTCACCGCCCGGGGTGGATGCCGCGTTCGCGTCGCCGAGGAATTTTACGTAGCCGCCGAGGGGAAGCCATCCGACCTGCCAGCGCGTACCGTGCCGGTCCCGCCAGGACACCAGCGCCTTGCCGAAACCGATCGAGAACGTTTCCACCGCAACGCCGCACCAGCGCGCCACCAGGAAGTGGCCCATTTCATGAAAAAAAACGACGATCGACAGGACGAAAATGAAGGGGAGGGCATAAGAGAGGAAAGACTGACCAGCGCCGACACTTGCCGCAAGCACACTTGACACGAGATCAATCACGCGCGCACCCCAATTTGTTGCCGCTGCAGATTAACGGTTCATCCACGATATGTCACCTGCAAAGCGTGCGACGCACAAAAATTTCAAGGATTTAGCGGGCTTCCCCGCCCCCTCACAAGAACCTGCCGCACGGCTGCGGCCCGCCCGGCCCCGCCTAGGGCAGGCCGCCTGCGGTGCCCGATCAGTCAATCCCGATAATCGTCGGGCGTGGGTGCCCCTCGGCCTCACACAAGTCGAGGTAGGTCTGGAGGATGTAATGGGCATCCCACACGCTCACGACCTCGTTGGCCTCGTTGACGTTCACATTGGCCCCGTTGATGGCGAACCACACCACCGTCTCCTCGGGGGTGTCCAGCGGCACGTGAAGCTGATGGATCGAGCCGGCCGGCTCAAACAGGTAGGTCCCGGGCTTGTTCATCTCCGCGTGCTCAAGGTATTTCCACCAGCCTTTTTCGGTCAAACCGAACACCGTGCCGGTGTGCTGATGGCGCGGCAGCGTCAGGCCGGGCGCCATGCGCACACGCACGACCCACAGACCGGCGTCCAGATCGATGTGGAGGAGCTGAAGCTTCAGGCCCTGCGGTCCCTCGATGAACGTCACGAATGGGTTCTTGTCGGCGTCGACGACTTTCAACGGATCCTGGGGAATATTGAAATGGATGCCTGTGGTTGGAGCGTTCACGGTTCCTGCCCTCGTGTTGGTTGCGGATTATTGTTTTGTTCGGCCGGGTACGCCAGCAGCCCGCACGCGTCCAGCCGACGATCACCCGAAACGATAGCTCAAGCGGGGGTGTGAGAGAAGCGCTCGCGTCCTAAAGAGCGCTGCGGTCCGCAAAGGCGAGCGCGTCGCGCCGCGCTTCCAGATCCAGCTGGTGGACGTCCTCCAGGCATGCGGGACCGCAGGCGGCCCGCCGCTTGGAATAAGCCTCCAGCGTCGCCTCAACCACCCGGGCAACATCGAGAAACGCCAGCCGACGCTCCAGAAACCGGGCCACGGCGATCTCATTGGCGGCGTTCAGGACAGTCGGGGCGCCGCACCCGGCCCGCAGTGCTTCGCGCGCCAGAGCCAGTGCGGGGAAGCGCTCCAGGTCGGGTTCCTCGAAGGTCAGCGTCCCGATTTTCGCAAAATCGAGCCGATCCGCCGGCGCCTCCATGCGGGCGGGCCACGCCATGGTGTAGGCGATCGGGGTGCGCATATCGGGGACGCCGAGCTGAGCCAGCACCGAACCGTCGACATAGCCCACCATGCTATGGATGACGGATTGCGGGTGGACCAGGATTTCGATCTGCTCCTCGCGCACAGGAAACAGGTAATACGCCTCGATCAGCTCAAGGCCCTTGTTCATCATGGTCGCCGAATCGACCGAAATCTTGGCGCCCATCGACCAGTTCGGATGGGCGACCGCCTGCTCGATCGTCGCGACGCCCATCGCGTCCTTGGTCCAGGTCCGGAACGGCCCGCCCGATGCCGTCAGGATGATGCGGTCGACCCGCTCGGCCTGATCGAAATCGAAAACCTGATAGATCGCGTTGTGTTCTGAATCGACCGGCAGCAGCGTGGCGCCCGCCGCCGCGATCGCGTCCGTGAAGACGTCGCCGGCGCACACGAGGCATTCCTTGTTCGCAAGCGCGATGGTCGCCCCGTTTCTCACTGCCTCAAGGGTCGGTGCGAGCCCCGCCGCGCCCACGATCGCCGCCATCACCCAGTCGGCGTTCCGCGAAGCCGCCTCGTTGACCGCCGAGGCACCGGCTGCAACCGCGATCCCGCTTCCCGCCAGCGCCTCTTTCAGCTCGAGATAAAGGCTCTCGTCGCCAATCACCGCGACCTGGGGGCGGAACTGCCGAGCTTGCTCGATCAGCCGGCCGACATTGCGGTGGGCGGTCAGCGCGGTGATCTCGAAAAGGTGCGGGTAGCGCGCGACGATGTCGAGCGTGCTACAGCCGATTGAGCCGGTAGAGCCCAGGACACTAATCCGCCGCGGGCCCGTTACGGCTGCCGCCAGCTCACCAATCGCCGAAAGTTCATTCATGGATGCGCCCCCACCGACAATACGCTTCCGCCCATCAACACCGCCAGTATCGTGACCGTGAGGGTGGCGAAGACCAAGCCATCCACACGATCAAGAACGCCCCCCTGGCCCGGAATCAGCTGGCTCGAATCTTTGACCCCGAACCGGCGTTTGAACGCGGACTCCGTAAGATCGCCGAGTTGGGCGACAACTGCAAGGATTGCACTGAGCGCCATCAGGGCAAGTGAGGAGAACGACGGGTCCAGCCGGCCCGCCCCGAAGCCCACAGCCGCGGCGGCGGCGGCGCCGCCGATCAGACCGGCCCAGGTCTTGCGGGGCGAAATCTTGGGTGCGAGCGGGGGGCCGCCGATCAGGCGCCCCGCCACCAGCGCAGCGGTGTCTGTCGCCCACACCACGCACAGCAGCCATAGAACCGTGTAGATCGGATGCACGGTGGCCATCCGCAACCACACAAGGCACGCAAGCGGCCCGACCGTGTAGAGGACGCCCAGAGCGCTCCATGTCGGATCGAGCCGGGCGCGCGCCGTGACCACCATCGCCGCCAGTGTCCCCGCCGCCAGCACGCCCAGTCCAACCAGGGGGTATCCTGCCGTCACGGCCCCAAGCACGATCGCAAGGCACAAGATATGAAGGGGAAGATGGGGCGCGGGCTTGCCCTGGTAAGCAATTGCGTACCACTCGCGCGCCATCAGCACGCCGAAAATCAACACCCACACACTGAACGCCCACGAACCGGCAATGACGATGAGGACCGAGGCTGCCAGAAGAACAAGCGCGGGACCAATGCGCAGCGCGAGGCGCCGGACAGTCCGCGCAAAAGGCACCGGCGAGGGCTGGCGCAGCTCCACTCTAGGCGCCCGCAGGCACATGGCGGGCGCCGAACCGGCGCTCGCGACGCTGAAATTCGGCGATCGCTTCGGCAAGATCGGCCTTGGCAAAATCCGGCCACAGCGTGTCGACGAACACAAACTCCGTGTACGCACATTGCCAGAGCAGAAAATTCGAGATGCGGTGCTCGCCGCTGGTGCGGATCAGCAGATCGGGATCGGGAACTCCGTTGGTGTAGAGATAGCGTGAAAAGACCTCCTTGGAGATCTGATCGGCGGCGAACTGCCCGCTCGCCACGTCGCTTGCGAGCCGGCGCGCAGCGTCGACGATCTCATCCTGACCGCCGTAGTTGAACGCGATGATCAGCTTGAGACCGGTATTCTTGCAGGTGCGCGCTTCGGCCTCTTCGACGAACCCGGCAATGTCGCGATCGAGATGCACCCGGTCGCCAATCACCTTCACGTTCACGTTGTTGGCGTGAAGCTGCTCCAGATCATTGCGCACGAACCGCTTGAGGAGGCCCATCAGATCCTGCACCTCCTCGGCGGGGCGACGCCAGTTCTCCGACGAAAAGCTGTACAGGGTGAGGTATTCGATCCCCAGATCGGTCGCGGCACGCGTGATCGCGCGCATCGCCTCGACGCCCTGACGGTGCCCCATGCCGCGCGGCAGATGCCGCGCTTTCGCCCAACGCCCGTTGCCATCCATAATGATCGCAACATGCCGCGGCACGGTGGTGAGCGCTTCGTCGCGGACTGGCGGTTCGGCAGGTTTCACAGGTGTCACAACCGGTCATTCAACAGTTTCGAGACGCATTGGGCGCGCCAAGGCGTAAATTCAGCCTAAATCCGAACGGAAATATTTCGCGTTGTCGTCCCGAACCTGCCCAACACAAATGCCGCTCAAACCTGCATGATTTCCTTTTCCTTGGCCGCAAGCGACGCGTCGACCTGCTTGACCGTCTCGTCCGTCAGGCCCTGCACCTTGTCGGCCCAGCTGCGATGTTCGTCTTCACTCAGCACGTGATCTTTCTCGTGCTTCTTGAGCTTGTCCATGCCGTCGCGGCGCACGTTGCGCACCGCAATCCGCGCCTGCTCCGCATAGCGGGCGGCGAGCTTCGTCAGTTCGACACGGCGCTCCTGATTGAGCTCGGGGATCGGAATCCGGATCGACGTGCCCTCGACGATCGGATTGATGCCGAGCGACGACATGCGAAGCGCCTTGTCGACAGCGACCACCAGCCCCTTGTCCCACACCTGGATGGAAATCATGCGCGGCTCGGGCACGTTGATCGTCGCGACCTGATTAAGCGGCATGTGCGCGCCATAGGCATCGACCATGACGGGTTCGACAAGATTTGCCGACGCCCGCCCGGTCCGCAGACCCTGAAATTCGCCCTTCAGCGTGGCGACGGCGCTTTGCATCCGGCGCTTGAGATCTTCAAATTCGGCCTGTACGTCAGCGGCCATGATCCGCTCTCCTATGCAGTGATGATGGTTGCCTGCGCTGCGCCCTTGAGAACCCGCAGGAAGGAACCCGGTTCATGGATCGAAAACACAACGATCGGGATGTTGTTCTCGCGGGCAAGCGTCACGGCCGCCGCGTCCATGACTTTAAGATCACGCGATAATACGTCGAGATAGGTCAGTTTTTCAAAGCGTTCGGCGGTGGCGACCTTTTTCGGATCGGCTGAGTATACGCCGTCGACCTGGGTTGCCTTCAAAAGGCAGTCACACCCCATTTCCGCGGCGCGCAACGCCGCGGCGGTGTCCGTCGTGAAAAAGGGATTGCCGGTACCGGCCGCGAAGATAACAACCCGGCCCTTTTCCAGGTGCCGGATGGCGCGGCGGCGCACGTAAGGCTCGCAGACCGTGGTCATCGGAATTGCCGAAACGACCCGTGTATTGACACCGATCCGCTCGAGGCTGTTCTGCAGGGTGAGCGCGTTCATGACGGTCGCGAGCATGCCGACATAGTCGCCGGTCGCCCGCTCCATGCCCTTGGCCGCCGCCGACAGTCCGCGGAAGATGTTTCCCCCGCCGATCACCGCCGCCACTTCGACCCCTTCCGACCACGCGTCCTTCACATCCTGAGCGATGCGATCGACGGTCGCGAGATCGATCCCGAAAGACTGAGGCCCCATAAGGGCTTCGCCGGATATCTTGATCAATACCCTCCGGTAAGGAATGGCTTCGCCGGATCGACCGGATTCGCCCGATTCAGCCATTGCGCCTCACCTTGCGTGTTACGCCTTGCGCGCGTTCGCGCCCCTGCAGCGCGGGGCTCAAGTCTATCACGGGTCCCAGGCGATTCGGCCAGCGCAAACGCGCGCAGAACCGCGCCGGACTAATTTGAACCCGCCGCCTTTGCGACTTCCGCTGCGAAATCGCTCGTCTCTTTCTCGATGCCTTCGCCCAGGGCGAAACGCTGATAGGCCTTCAGCGTCACCGGCGCCCCAACGTCCTTCGCGGCCTGCTCCAGCACTTTGGAGACCCGCGTCTGACCATCGATCACGAACAGCTGGTGCAACAGCACGACCTCCTCGTAATATTTGCGCATCCCACCCTCGACCATCTTTTGAATGACGGCCTCGGGCTTGCCCGACTGCGCGGCCTTTTCAGCATGGATCGCACGCTCGCGGTCCAGCAGCGCGCTGTCGAGTTCAGTCTCGGTCAGCGCCAGCGGCTTGGTGGCTGCAATATGCATCGCGAGCTGGCGGCCCAGGGTTTCCAGCTTTTCCTTGTCGCCGGCCGACTCGAGCGCCACCAGAACCCCGACTTTGCCGAGGCCCGGCGCGGTCTGATTGTGCACATACGCCGCGACAACTCCGGTTTCCACTGCAACCCCGGCAGCGCGGCGGAAGGCGAGATTTTCGCCGATCTTGGCGACCAGGTTGGTGACCTCGTCGCTCACCGGATTTCCGGTGCCTGGGAATTTCGCGCTCGCCGTTTTCTGTGTGTCTCCGCCAACGCTCAGCGCGATTTTGGCGACCTCGCTCACGAACGACTGGAATGCCTCGTTACGGGCGACGAAATCGGTCTCGGAGTTGATTTCCACCACCGCGCCGCGCGCACCTGCGCCCTCAACCACGGTCGCGACGCCGACGAGCCCCTCAGCCGCAACGCGGCCGGCCTTTTTTGCGGCTTTGGCGAGGCCCTTCTTGCGCAACCAGTCGACGGCGACCTCGATGTCGCCGGCGGTTTCGGTTAACGCGGACTTGCAGTCCATCATGCCCGCACCGGTCTGATCGCGAAGCGCTTTGACCATCGCCGCGGTTACTTCAGCCATGACACAGTCCTTCTGAATTAGGGTTCACCCGCCAATGCGCAGGGTTGGCGGTGCCGGACTCCATTCCGGCGCGCCGCCCGTTATGTCCTGTCCGTCAGGCCGCAGGCTGGGGCGACGCCGCGCCCTCGCCCGCCGGAACGAATGAGTCCACATTGGGTGCATCCGATGCACCGATATCGACACCCGAGGAACGCTGGCTTTCCGAGATACCATCGATCACCGCCCGCGCGAACAAATCGCAATAGAGCGCAATCGCCCGTGCGGCATCGTCGTTACCCGGCACCGGGTATGTGATCCCGTCGGGATCGCAATTGCTATCGAGAATGGCCACCACCGGAATTCCCAGCTTGTTGGCTTCCTTGATCGCGAGTTGCTCCTTGTTCGTGTCGATCACGACCAGAACGTCCGGCAGCCCACCCATGTCCTTGATACCGCCCAGCGCGCGATCGAGCTTTTCCTTCTCGCGCGTCAGGTTGAGGACTTCCTTCTTCGTCAGGCCGGCGGCCTCTCCGGCGAGCAGGTCCTCAAGGGAGCGCAGGCGCGCGATCGAATTGGAGATTGTCTTCCAGTTTGTGAGCGTCCCGCCCAGCCACCGGTGATTGATGTAGTACTGCGCGCAGCGCTTGGCGGAATCCGCGATCGGCTCGGAGGCCTGGCGCTTGGTCCCCACAAACAGGATCCGGCCGCCGCGCGCCACCGCGTCCCGAACGGTGAGCAAGGCCTGATGCAGCAGAGGCACGCTCTGAGCCAGATCGATGATGTGAATGTTGTTGCGTTCACCGAAGATGAACGACTGCATTTTCGGGTTCCAGCGATGAGTCTGGTGACCGAAGTGAACGCCCGCCTCAAGCAGCTGACGCATGGAAAAATCAGGCAAAGCCATATGTTTACGTCCCTTTTCCGGTTAGCCTCCGCGAGCCTCGCCCCTTCGCAATGAAGGAGCACCGGAGCGATCCGTCGAGGAGCCTTTACCAAAAAGCCCCGCGTCGCGACCGTTCGCTCGCGTGTGGAATGAGCGGGTTATAGGCACTTAAGCGCACAAATTCAAGCCGAATAGCCGCCCCGGGCGTGTCTATCGCGCGCCTAGATTTCCTCGACAGCAACGACCCCGGGCACGGCCCGCAACGCGGTAATCGCGCGCGGCGTCGCGGCAAAACGGCCTGGAACAGCGATTTCGACCTCGCGCCGGTCGCCGTCATTGACCACCACGAGCGTCAGCTGGCCTTTTCCAGGCCCCGGAAGGCGCCCCGGAAGCATTTCGGCCACTTCAGGCCGATCGACAACGATTCGCAGCCCTCCGCTTGCAGTCCGCACAACCTCGTCGATATGCACCACGGTCTGTAGTTTCAGGCGCAGATCGTCGCCCTCGCGCTCGGCATCCGCGGTCACGACAACCGTCTGCCCGGCTTCGAGCAAATCGCGAGAGGTCGCGAGCATGTCGGACCACACCATCGCTTCAAAGCGGCCGGTCGCGTCCGAGAACTCGACAAATGCAAATTTATTGCCGCTCTTGGAGCGGCGCTCCTGACGGCGCACCACGACGCCCGCAAGTTTGACCCGGCTCTGCAGGCCCGGCGCAGCCGCGATCTCTGCGTAGCTTGAGATCCGCATGCGGGACAGCGCCGCACGGTAATCGTCGAGCGGATGGCCACTGAGGTAAAAGCCCAACGCATCGAACTCGTGCGACAGGCGCTCGAGCGGCGTCCAAGGGGAAACCTGAGGTATCACCGGACGCGCGATTTCCTCGCTCCCACCGCCGAACAGCGAGACCTGGTTGCTGGCGCGTTCCTGCGCCGCGAGGTTGGCCTGCGCAAGCATCAGGTCGACCGCACCCAGCACTTGCGCGCGGTTCGGATTCATCGCGTCGAACGCGCCGGCTTTTGCGAGGCTTTCAAGCGCGCGTCGATTGATGATCTGCGGCTCGACGCGCTGCGCAAAATCGAACAGGTCCCTGTAAGGGCCGTTGCGATCGCGTTCCGCAACGAGCGCCTCCATCGCCTGAACACCGACGTTCTTGAGGGCGCCCAGCGCAAAGCGGATCTTCCCCCCCTCAAGCGAAAACGTCGCGCGCGACCGATTGACGTCGGGCGGCAGGAGGTCGATGCCAAGTCGCAACACGTCCTGCCTGAACACGTTGAGCTTATCGGTATTGTGGATATCGAGCGTCATGGTCGCCGCCATGAAGGCGACGGGATAGTTCGCCTTGAGATACGCGGTCTGATACGCGATCAACGCGTAGGCGGCCGCATGGCTCTTGTTAAACCCGTAGCCGGCGAATTTTTCGACCAACTCGAAAATGAAAGCCGCACGCTCGCGCACGACGCCGCGCTCGACCGCGCCCTCGACGAAGCGCGATTTCTGCTTGTCCATTTCCGCCTTGATCTTCTTCCCCATCGCGCGGCGCAGCAGGTCTGCTTCTCCGAGCGAGTAGCCCGAAAGCACCTGCGCAATCTGCATCACCTGCTCCTGATAGATGATGACGCCATAGGTCTCTTTGAGGATCGGCTCCAGCAGCGGGTGAAGATAGTCCGCACTCTGATGGCTCTGCTTCACATCGATATAGAGCGGGATATTGTCCATCGGACCAGGGCGATAGAGCGCGACCAGAGCGATAATGTCCTCGATCTTGTCGGGCTTCATTTTCTTGAGCGTGTCGCGCATCCCCGAGCTTTCAAGCTGGAACACGCCGGTCCCGTCGCCGCGACCCAGAAGCGCGTAGGTCTGTGGATCGTCGAGCGGGATCGCGTCGAGATCAAAGGGAACGCCGTCTTCGCGAATGAGCTGACACGCGACGTCGAGCACAGTGAGGGTCTTCAGCCCAAGAAAATCGAACTTCACGAGGCCCGCGTGCTCCGCCCATTTCATCGAAAACTGTGTCACGGGCATGTCCGAGCGCGGATCACGGTAAAGCGGAACCAGTTCGCCCAGCGGGCGATCGCCGATCACCACGCCCGCCGCGTGGGTTGACGCGTGCCGGTAGAGCCCTTCCAGGCGCAGGGAAATCTTGAGCATGCGGGCAACTTGCTCGTCGCGGTCGCGCTCCTCCTGAAGTTTGGGCTCGCTTTCGAGTGCCTGCGCCAGCGTGACGGGATTGGCGGGATTGGCGGGAACGAGTTTGCACAGTCGGTCGACCTGCTTGTAGGGCACGCCGAGCACCCGCCCGACATCGCGAAGCGCCGCGCGCGCCTGCAGCGTACCGAACGTGATGATCTGGGCGACCCGGTCCGCGCCATATTTTTGCTGCACGTAACGGATCACTTCATCACGCCGGTCCTGGCAAAAATCGATGTCGAAATCCGGCATCGAAACACGCTCGGGATTCAAGAATCGCTCGAAGAGGAGCCCGAAGCGCAACGGATCGAGATCCGTGATCGTCAGCGCCCACGCGACGACCGAGCCCGCGCCGGACCCGCGGCCCGGGCCAACCGGAATGCCTTGCGCCTTCGCCCATTTGATGAAGTCCGCGACGATCAGAAAATAACCGGGAAACTTCATCCCCGTAATCACAGAGATTTCGTATTCGAGCCGCTCCCAATAGACTTTTTCGTCTGCATACGGAGGGTGCGAGGCAAGCCGGTTCTTGAGGCCCTCGCGCGCCTGCCGGGCCAGCTCCAGTGCCTCACCGTCGATGTCATTGGCAAAGCGCGGCAGAATGGGCGCCTTTCCGCGCGGGCGGAACGCGCACCGTCTGGCAATTTCGACCGTGTTCGCGATAGCTTCCGGCACATCCGCAAAGAGCGCCGCCATTTCGTCCTGGCTCTTGAAATAATGCTCCGGGGTCAGCCGCCGCCGCTTGTCCTCGATGACATAACTCCCTTCCGCGATACACAGCAGCGCGTCGTGGGCCTCGAAATCATCGCGCGCAGGAAAATAGACGTCGTTGGTCGCAACCAGCGGAAGCGCGTGGGCATAGGCGAACTCGACCAGGAGCGGCTCTGCGAGCGCTTCCTCCTTCAGGCCGTGACGGTGAAGCTCGATATACAGGTGCTGGGGAAACAGCTCGCTCAGCCGCGCCAGGACCTGCGCCGCGAGCGGCTTTTGACCATCGACCAGAAACTGATTGATCGGCCCCTCCCCGCCTCCGCTCAGGCAGATCAGCCCTTGCGCATGCAATTTCAGGTCTGCGAGCGTCACAAAGGGCAGCGCGGCACCCGCATCACGGAAATACGCCAGCGAGGACAGCTGCATCAAATTCGCGTAGCCCGCCTCGTCCTTCGCAAGGAGCGCGATCTGAGGCATTTTGCGGCGCCGCGGCGCGCCGGCCTGAAACCCCGCCTCCGCGCTGATCCCGGTCTCCAGAGCAATGGTCAGCCCGATAATCGGCTGGATCCCCTTGCCGGCAAGGGCCTCGGACACCTCAAGCGCGCCGAACAGATTGCTCGTATCGGTAACGGCGACGGCCGGCATTCCCTGTGCCTCGCACAGCCCCGCGAGACCCTTGATGCGCAATGCGCCTTCAAGAAGCGAGTATGCGGTCCGCGTCCGCAAATGCACAAAGCGAGGCTCCACCGCTCCCGTCTCCGTCAATCCGTGTTGTTCTATGCGGCGCCCAGCACCGCGAGCCAGCCGATCGCGCCCGCCATCAAGCACACCGTGCCGACCGCAGCCAAGAGTGTCTCCGTCCATTGAGCCATGATTCGCCTCCACCGATTGGGACGAATAATGTTCCTGTTTTGTTCTTTCTTGTCAAGTCGCAAGCATCGTACGCCGCCCGTGAGGGTCAGCGCACGAGTTCGCGCCCGTCGATCAGCTTGCCGTCGTGAACCAGCACGGCGCGATCCATCTTGCCCGCGAGCGCGAGATTGTGGGTCGCGATCAACGCCGCGACATTTTCCGACCGAGCGAGGGAAACCAGCTCCTCGAACACGTGCCGGGCTGTCTTGGGATCGAGATTTCCCGTCGGCTCGTCCGCAAGGAGCAGCCGGGGGCGGTTGGCGAGCGCCCTGGCAATGGCGACGCGCTGCTGTTCGCCGCCCGACAGCCGCGGGGGACGATGCTCAAGCCGCTCGCCCAGCCCGAGCCGGGTCAGCAAGTCGCGCGCGAAGGCCTGCGCCTCGCGTTTCGGGCGTCCTTTGATCAGCTGAGGCAGGACCACGTTGTCGAGCGCGGTGAACTCGGGCAGCAAATGGTGAAACTGATAGACAAAGCCGAGCTCGTCGCGCCGGATGCGCGTGCGCCCACGCTCATTGAGTCCGCGGCACGAAACGCCGCCGATCAGAACATCGCCCTCGCTCGGACTCTCAAGCAGACCCGCGATATGGAGGAGCGTCGATTTCCCGGAGCCCGAGGGGCCGACCAGGGCGACCACCTCGCCTTCGGCCACTTTCAGATCGACACCCTTGAGCACTTCGAGGGTCTGCGGCCCGACCTCGAACACGCGCCGCACGCCGCGCAATTCAAGTGCGGGACGCCCGGGTGTGTGCGGCACGGGCTTATTCATAGCGCAGGGCATCCACAGGATCGAGCCGCGCCGCGCGCCACGATGGATAAAGCGTGGCGAGGAAGGAGAGCGTGAGCGCCATCAGGACAATCGCGCCAACCTCCGAGGGCTCCATTTTTGCGGGCATCTGCTGAAGAAAATAAATCGTGGGGTCGAAGATCGTCGTTCCCGTGATTTCCGAAAGAAATTGACGGATATTTTCGATGTTCCCGCAGAACAGCACGCCGATGACAAAGCCCGCCAGCGTCCCGGAGGTGCCGATCGCTGCGCCGGTCATAAAAAAGATGCGCATGATGGCGCCCTGGCTCGCGCCCATCGTTCGCAAAATCGCGATCGCCTGGGATTTGTCCTTCACCAGCATGATGAGCCCCGAAACGATATTGAGGGCGGCGACCAGGATAATCAGTGTCAGGATCAAGAACATCACGTTGCGCTCAACCTGAAGCGCGTTGAAGAAGCTGTCGTTCATCTGCTTCCAGTCGACAATCTGCGCCGGCTTGCCGATCGCGGCCGCGATCGGTCCGCGATAGCTTTCGATCTCGGTCGGGTTCGTGACCATCACTTCGAGCCCGGAGACGCCTTGCCCTTTCTGGAAATAGAGCTGCGCTTCGTCAAGCGGCATGAACACGAACGCCGCGTCGTATTCGCTCATCCCGATCTCGAAAGTTCCGAGCACAGGATAGGCTTTCACCTGCGGCGCAACGCCGAATGGCGTCACCGGTCCCTTGGCCGACATCAAGGTGACATCGGCCCCCTCGCGCACGCCCATGCTGGTCGCCAGACGTTGCCCGATGACAACGCCGTTGCCGTCCGCGAACGCATCGAGATTGCCCGACTTGAAATTATCCGAGACCGTCGGCAGCTTGAGGAGATCCTCCCGCCGCACCCCGCGCACAAGGGCTCCGGAGGAAACATCACCCGCCGAAATCATCACCTGCCCTTCAACGAAAGGCGTCACCGTCACGACGCCTGGCACCTTGCGCAGGCGTTCGGCGACCGCGTCAAAATCGTCGAACGGGCCGGTCGTGCTTTGCACGATGAGGTGTCCGTTCAACCCGAGAATCCGGTCGAGCAGCTCCGCGCGGAACCCGTTCATCACCGCCATCACAATGATGAGCGTTGCCACGCCGAGCATGATCCCGAGAAACGAAAAGATCGCGATGACGGAAACGAGGCCCTCCTTGCGGCTGGGCTTGAGATACCGTCCCGCGAGCAGCCATTCGAATTTTGCAAAGGCCATGTGGAGCGTTCCGTGTCAGGCCGTCAGATGAGCCAGCGCCGCATCGAGGGTGAGCTCGGTGCGTTCGCCCGTTGCGCGACGCTTGAGTTCGACAACGCCATTGGCCAGCCCGCGCGGACCGACGATCAATTGCCAGGGCAAGCCGATCAGGTCCATGGTCGAGAACTTGGCGCCCGCGCGTTCGTCGGTATCGTCGTACAATACGTCGACTCCCGCCGCGCCGAGCTTCGCATAAAGGTCCTCGCAGGCCGCATCCGTTGCTTTGTCCCCCGCGCGCAGATTGATCAGGCCCACGCGGAACGGCGCCACGGCATCCGGCCAGATGATTCCAGCCTCATCATGAGACGCCTCAATAATGGCGCCGACAAGGCGCGACACGCCGATTCCATAGGAGCCCATTTCGACCGGGATCATCTCGCCGGTCTGGCTGGTGACCACCGCGCCCATGGGCTTGGAGTATTTCGTTCCGAAATAGAAAATATGACCAACTTCGATGCCGCGCGCGGACACACGGTCCTCCGGTGCCAGCGCCTCGAACGCTGCCGGGTCGTGCTTTTCGTCGGTCGCCGCGTAGAGGGATGTGCGCTGAGCGATCACCGGCTCCAGATCGCCGTCGTAGTTCACGTCATCGCCCGGCGCGGGCATGTCGACCAGCGCACGGTGGCAATAGACCTGGCTTTCGCCGGTCTCCGCCAGGATGATGAACTCGTGACTGAGGTTGCCGCCGATCGGGCCCGTATCGGCCGCCATCGGGATTGATTTCAGCCCCATGCGGGCAAAGGTGCGGAGATAAGCGACGAACATCCGGTTGTAGGCGCGCTTGGCTCCGGCCGCGTCGACATCGAAGGAATATGCGTCCTTCATCAGGAACTCGCGGCCCCGCATGATGCCGAAACGCGGACGCACCTCGTCGCGGAACTTCCACTGAATGTGATAAAGATTGAGCGGCAGGTCTTTGTAGGACTTCACGGTACCGCGAAAAATATCGGTGATCAGTTCTTCGTTGGTCGGGCCGTAGAGGAGTTCGCGCTCACCGCGGTCCTTGATCCGCAGCATTTCGGCGCCGTAGTCATCGTAGCGTCCGCTCTCGCGCCACAGGTCCGCCGACTGGATCGTCGGCATGAGGACCTCGATCGCGCCCGCGCGGTTTTGTTCTTCGCGCACAATCTTGTCGATCTTCTGCAATGTGCGAAAGCCAAGCGGCAACCATGAATAAATGCCGGACGCGGACTGCTTGATCATCCCCGCGCGCAGCATCAGCTGATGCGACGCGATAGTCGCCTCGCTCGGAGTTTCCTTCAAGGTAGGCAGAAGATAGCGAGAGAGGCGCATCGTTGACGTCCAGGGTCGAAAAGGATCGGCCGCGCCGGTGCGGGCCGGTGCGTCGCCTTGGGTGTCTTTGTAGGGAAGGTCCTGACGCAACGCAATGAGTCGTGCCCTAGCGGGGGCGTTTTTGACTCTGCACACATCCGGCCGCGGCGTCGGCCGCATCGTTCTTGCCGAGCGGGGCACCATTGAGCGTCGAGCGACCGGTGCGCGCGTCGATCCCGATGTCGCCGAGCTCGATACTTGCATTCGGCAGACGCTCGGGAAGCGGATCGACGGCAAGCGGGAAATGATAGGTCTGCGGCAGCGCCTTCGTGATCGGGCTGGGCGAAAGATCCGCCGGCACCTGACCGGGCCCCGCGGTGCCGCCCAGCTCCACGTCATCGGGCGCAACGTAAGGCGCGGCGTTCAGGCACGG